>JAEHJW020006590.1_pt1 | contig 45710 bp, 56 predicted proteins | sample 9271431 | NCBI WGS metagenome assembly JAEHJW02
AGCCAAATATATAAGACAAACAAAACGTTGGCTGAAAAGTTTAGTGAATGTTTCTCTGCAATTAATAAAGAAATGGATAAAGAGTTTGGGTGCGATTATGATTCGTTGGTTGTTGAGTGGAATAACGTTGCAAAGCGATTCTACAAAAATGGATCTTTTATAGAATCTGCGCCATTGAGTTTGATTGCGTTAAAAGACAAATTGGTAAAAGCAAGAACTTATATTAAAGAAAAATGTAATGATCTTGGTATTTCTCCTAGTGAAGTTATGGACACTCCGTTGTATGGATTTGCAGGGTTAGTCGAGTCGACAAATTCATCTCCGACTGAGATACCTTTTGGAAAAAAAGTAAAAAATTTACATTTGGTTAATACTACATTAAAAGAAATTGGAAGTTTGTTATCTTATGCAGAAACCGCAACTCCGCACGAACAGAATAAAACGATATCTCGTATTAGACAAAAATACATGACAATTTCGAAAGAAATGAAAAATGCAAATATTACCGAATCGAACTCAGTGGATGATAAAATAAACTTTATCGATATGGGAAAAACTATAAGGCGTTTGGAGTCTGAAAATTTAAAATATTTAGATGAATTGCGAGTCATTAATATCGAAATTAATAAACTTGTTAGAAAACGCGACTTAGCTGATGATTCTGAACAATATGTGCTTGAACAACAAATAAAAGAAAAATCTATAGAAGTAAAAGAATTGTTTGATAAAGTTAAGAAAAATAATTTGGAATATGGCAAGATAATTAAGAAATTGTCAGTGCCAATCACCGAAGATGCAGATGGCGGAACGTGTTCTAGTTCCATAGCAATTGGCGCAGTTGATAATCTATTTTCAGAACCACAAAAAAGGCAGTCGAGCAAGAATGCAAAAAAAAGGAAATATATGAATCAATTGCATGAAAATAAATCAGAAAAAGATCGGTTGATGGCAGATATCAATGCAGGGTTAAAACATGCGTTGAGTATGATAAAAAGCAAAACCGTTTCTGCGAGCCAAAAAAATTATTATAAAAATGTAGTAGACTGGCATGAACGTGCATTGGAAATGTTGCACAATGGCGAAGATTTTGCAAAGGTACATACTATGGCAACGACTGGTCGTATTGGTCGTGACAAAAACCATACAACAAGATATGGCGATTGATACGGAGAATACTAATTATGATTAATGGTATAAAAGATGTTTATAAAGAATTGACTAAAATGTTATCAAATAATCAATCTTCGCAAGAAGTATTCACGCCAATCATTGAAGGAAAAAGTGGAATATTTACAGAAAATATAGCAGTTTTAGCATCTAACATATTGAAAGAAATGAGGCATTGTTGTTATTCTGGAAATATGTTGTCTTTTATAGAATCTAGATTGTGCCACATAAAGCCATTGTGTGAATGTAAAGGTGATTATCTCTCTAGAGAAGAAGTTGCGTTGCTTATTCATGAAAAAATATATAGCATAAAAGACCATATTGCCGAAAGTAACAACAGCCATACATTTAAAAGGACAAAAACAAAAAAAGCAAAGATAGATGAACAGTTCTCTGGTCCTTTTAGTGATATTGACGGAAATGTGTTGTTGTTTGATAACAAACAACAATGTTTTTACGATTTGTTTAGTAAAAATTATATACATTTGGATCATAATATCCGAGTTTATGGATTAACGAAGACCGATGAAGAAGTACAAAAAACAACGACGTTATCTGAGTGCTTGGTAAATTCTGATTTTATTAATGCTTATGGGCAGGTTCATGGAAAAAAACTAATAGCTATTGTAAAAAATAAAAAATCAATAACCGAAGATGTTCCTGCTAATAATACCAATCAGACTAATCAGCAATCAAACCAAGTTAACCAGAATACAACAACAAAGCCAGTTACTGGATACAAACCTTATTCGTCATTTAAACCAACGGTGCAAGCAAATGCCAACAACACACCAAGTCAACAAGCCACACAACCATCTATGAACAATCAAGTGGCAGCTGCTGCAACAAATACACCATATGCTCCGTCCAATAATCAACAAAATAATAATAATAATCAACAAAATAATAATCAACAAAATAATAATCAACAAAATAATAATCAACAAAATGCTACCACACAAAAACCACAAGATGCTGTAACTGATTTGAAGAATTTATTAACTAGAATGTCTAAAAATCCAGCAGAAGCAGCAAAACTTGCAACGCAAGTGAATAACACGTTAAAAAATCAATGAGTTTAAACAAAAGTCTTGAATTGTTTGTTCAGTATGTGCATAATACGCACATACTGAATGTAATATATAATTAAAATTACAAAGGAGATAACAAATATGGCACAAGATAGACATTTTTCGGCAGATCAAGTTAAAAAACTAAAACAGATTATCGCTGAAGGGGTTTCTATTATGACAGAAATCGACGATTTGAATGCAGGTCTAACCGATACAATTAAAACAGTAGCAGAAGAAATGGGAATTAAAGCAGCAGTTCTTAAAAAGGCAATCAAAGTGTCATCGAAAGCAACATATCAAAATGTAGACGAAGATCACCAACTTCTAACAGATATTCTAGAATCGACTGGAAGAATCGGTCGAGATGACGATGAGTCTAATTAACATTCTAACAAACCAGCACAATTACTAGATATTAGGGGCAATAAATGTCATATGTAGACGCATATTTGGATCAAGCCAAGGATATGATTCATGTTGTTGAACGTGTAAACGGAAACAGAGTTTATAAAGACTATCCAGCGGAATACGTTTTTTATTATGATGATAAAAAAGGTGCATATACTACGATTTACAAAACAAAAGTTACCAAAGTATCTTTTAATTCCAAAAAGCAATTTTTAAAAGAATTGCAAGCACATACACATCATAGGGTATGGGAATCTGATTGTCGCCCTTTGTTTGCGTGTATCAATGAAAAATATAAAGACGCACAGCCACCAAAAATGAATGTTGCGTTTTTCGATATTGAGAGTGATTGGGATGACACTTTAGGTTTTGCGCCAGTCACTGATCCATTTAATAAAATCACAGCCATTTCGGTATATCAGCAATGGAATAAAAAAATGCTTACTTTTTCCATTCCACCAAAAACAATATCAATGGACACTGCGATAAAAATATCAAACGAATTCGAAGATTGTTATATTTTTAAATCAGAAAAGGAAATGCTGTTGGCGTTTCTTGCAAGCATAGAAGATGCAGATATTTTATCTGGATGGAATTCAGAAAGCTACGATATACCTTATACTGTTGGTAGAATTTTGATGGTTCTTGGTAAAGAAGAAGCAAAGAAATTATGTTTGTGGGGAAAATCGCCAACTAAGAAAGAATTAAAAAAATACGGGTCTGATAGTATTACTTATACTCTTTCGGGCAGAGTCCATTTAGACTATATGCAGTTGTATCAAAAATATACGTTTGAAGAACGCCATAGTTATTCATTAAATGCCATTGGCGAATATGAAGAATGCGGTCAAAAGACAGATTATACCGGAACGCTAGATCAATTGTATAATCAAGATTATCGTTTGTTTTTGAAATATAACAGACAAGACGTTAACTTGATTAATGATTTGGATTTGAAGTTGAAGTTTATCGATTTGGCAAATATCGTTGCACATGAATGTGGAGTTTTACTTCCTGATATTTTGGGAACTGTCGTGGCAACAGATCAGGCAATTATCAATGAAGCGCATCTCAATGGTCTTATTGTGCCAAATAAAAAGAAAACACCTGATGATAGCATGTTATCAGAAGATAATGAAGCAGAAGAAAAAGCAGCAGGTGCATATGTTGCCACACCAAAAACTGGCATGCAAAAATATATCGGTTTGACCGACATCAATTCTTTGTATCCCAATACTATTAGAACATTAAACATGGGTATCGACACATTGATAGGTCAGTTAGATCAACACCAAATGACTGTTCCTTATATAGAAAATAAAATCAACTCTGGGTCTAGTTTTGCAGAGGCATGGGACGGTCTATTTGGAAGTCTGGAATATACCGCAATGATGAACCAAGAGAATGTGAATTTGACGATTAATTGGGAAAATGGCGAAAAGACAACTGATACTGCAAAGAACATATATAAACTTATTTTTGAATCAAACAAAAATATCATTGTTTCTGCAAACGGCACTTTGTTTACCAGTGAGTTTGATGGTATTATTCCACGGCTTTTGGCAAAATGGTACACTGAACGTCAACTTTTCCAAAAGAAAATGGAAATGGTTGATGATTTGGAAAATGGCATTGAAATTAATGACTTAAGTATATCTTCGCCAAACTCATATGACGTTATTTTGCCAGTCGATGTGCCTTATATTGTGTCGTTGATTGAAAATAACAATAGCACAGAGTTAACAAAAGCGTTGCGTATGTATGGATTAATCGTAAAAGATAAAAAAATCTATGCAAAAGACTACGATGTTTTGAAATATTCAAAGGAATTCTGGAATAAGAAACAACACGTCAAAAAGATTCAGCTTAATGCGTTGTACGGGTGCCTGCTTAATCGTGGTTCTAGGTTCAACGATCAACGATTGGGTCAATCGATTACACTTTGTGGTAGGGCGATTGCACATCATATGGATTCTACTATTAATGAAATATTAACTGGTGAGTACAATTATTGTGGAGATGCGATTATCTATGGTGATACGGATTCTTGTATGTTTTCTGCATGGCATCTAGTTAAAGATAAAGTAGAAAGCGGAGAAATCGAATGGTCAGATGATATATGCATTGACTTATACAAACAAATAGCAGATCACGTAAATGAATCTTTTCCAGAAATGGCAGAGGCAAAGTTTCATACACCAAATGGATCATTGATTAAATGTGGCCTTGAATTGGTTGGAAAAACAGGTCTTTTTATTAAGAAGAAAAGATATGCCATTATGATGTATTATAAAGATGGCGAGCGTTATGATTTGTTGTCGGAAGAAAAAGCAAAAAAGAAGAAAGTGGTTTTCCAGCATGGAAAAGTAAAAGCAATGGGATTGGATTTAAAACGTAGCGATACTCCAAAGTTGGTGCAAGAATTTTTAATGAGTGTTCTCATTGATGTGTTGATTGGTACGGATAAATCTACCATTTTTGAAAAAATATCAGATTTCAAAGTGACATTTAATGCGTTACCCGCTTGGGAAAAAGGTACACCAAAAAGAGTAAACAATCTTACTGATTATACTGCAAAAGAAAAAACAGGAAAAAAGGTCACAATTCCTGGACATGTGCGTGGTTCTATTAACTACAATAGATTAAAAAGATTGATAAATGATAATCATAGCATGGACATAAATGATGGGTCAAAAGTAATCGTTTGTAAACTAAAAGAAAATCAGTACGGGTTTACATCGATTGCGTATCCTGTTGATATTTTGGAAATACCACAATGGTTTAAAGAATTGCCGTTTGATGATGATTCTATGGAAGAAGGCATCGTTGATAAAAAGTTAGATAATTTATTGGGTATACTCAATTGGGATATACACAAACATACGCATGTTAAGTCAACTTTTAATTCCTTATTTGACCAAACAACTTCAGAAGTAGAAGTTAAAAAACCTCAAACAAAGAAAAAAGCAGTTGTGGAAATAAAGAAAGAAGAATCGCCATTTAATTCTTTATTCGATTAACCAAAAACTTTGCTTATTTGTACAAACTCGTATAACATGGCTTAAAATAAAAGATAGCGAAACTTACAACATAGGAGGAAATCAAGCACAAGGTGCTATCCCTGCCTTATATAGATATAAGGTATAGCTTGAAAAATAAAAATATGAAATCATACTTATTAGATATTGTGCAGCATACTCATAGTCTTGGTTTTATCGATTTGGTAAAATTGTCCGTGGTTGATAACGAAACAACAATCAATGCAATTTCTGAAGATCAAACTGTTATTGTAGAAGGAAAATTCAAAGAATGTATAACAGAAATCGATGGCGTGTATGGTATGCCAAATCTTTCAAAACTTAGCACTATTTTGAACATTCCTGAATATAAAGAAGGTGCAGTTATTACAGCGAATAAACAAAATAAGAATGGCGAAGAATATGTGGTTGGAATTCATTTTGAAAATAAAACTGGCGATTTTAAAAATGATTATCGTTTTATGTCGACTGATCTGGTCAACGATAAATTGAAGCCACTCAAGTTCAAAGGTGTTGCTTGGAATGTAGATTTTGTACCTACAGTAAACAACATTCAACGGTTTAAGTTCCAAGCCAGTGCAAATTCTGAAGAAAAGTCATTTACTGCAGTTTCAGAATCAAAAGGGCTTGTTTTTTATTTTGGCGATTCGGGAAATCACGCAGGTAATTTTGTATTTTCAAACGAAGAAGGGGATGTTGCAAAGAAATGGTCTTGGCCAGTTGCACAAATTTTAAATATTCTTAGTTTGCCAGGCGACAAGACATACAAAATTAGCAATGAAGGAGCATCGATGATTACCGTAGATAGCGGACTTTGTGAATATAAATACATTATTCCTGCATTGCGTACAAAATGAGAGGTGTATAATGATATCACAATTGGTAAAAAATAAAACCGTTGGATTTACTGCATCTGCTGCAGACCTGTTTCATGCAGGTCATGTTGCAATGCTTAAGGAAGCAAAAGAGCATTGTGATTATTTGATTTTTGCGTTGCAGACTGACCCATCAACCGATAGGTCTTCTAAAAACAAACCAATTCAATCGATTGTCGAACGACAAATTCAGCTTCAAGGTTGTAAGTATGTTGATGAAATTTTGGTTTATCACACGGAAAAGGATTTGGAAGATTTGCTTTTGACTCTTGATATCGATGTTCGATTCTTGGGAGAAGAATATAAAGATAACGAATTCACTGGAAAGAAAATATGCAAAGATCGTGGTATTTTGTTGCATTTTAATAAAAGAGATCATTCTTTTAGTACATCAGAATTGCGTGAGCGAGTCTTTGTTCAAGAATCTATTAAAAAGGCAAGCGGAGAGATGGAATCTTATTTGCCTTTATTGATCGATCTAGTAAAAATCATTGCTGCCAATGAAAATACCAATATTACCACAATCGGTAACATGATTAGAGATGTTTGTTTTAATTTAGACTTGAATGTGCCGTTAGATGATATACTAGCGAAAAATTCTGGAGTTGACGCAATCAGGTCTCTTGTGAATATTAACAGAACTGAAAATGACCAAAATCTAGGCAACGCTGTTGACAACGTTGTTGAAATAATCGCACAAAAACTTTAATAATGGATTTAACTTCAATAATGCGTGATTTTTCCTTTATCATACAAAAAATAGATAATTTTCAGCCATCTGAACAAAGAGTGGTAAAACATTATTGTTTATTGAATGAATCGGTATGTGTATCTTTATCGTATGCCGAATTGAGTAATAACTTTGATTATTTGAATCGTGGGTTTGTGCCAGTAGGAAGCGTTGAATTTGTTAAAAAGGCGTTTACTATGCTTGGAATAACTCACGTACAAAACATATCTTATCCAGAAGAACTGAAAAGTTATTTAAAAAGGGAAGTGTACAAAACGACTATAGAAAATGCACCCATTGATAAGTTTATAAAACCCGTAGAAACAAAACTGTTCACTGGTTTTATAAATACAGTAGATAATGAACGACCACAAGATTTCTTGTCTTTGCCATTATCTACTGATATTTGGGTATCAGATATAATTGAAATTGTCGAAGAGTATCGAATTTATGTTAACACCGGAAAAATAGTTGGATATTCAAGATATGATAGTAATCCACAAGGGTGTGAAATTTTAGATTCAATATATTTATACGAAGTTGAAAAAATGATAACTTCGTATAGTTCAGCACCAATTGGTTATTCGATTGATATTGGTATAACAAAAAATAAAGATGTGGTATTGATCGAATGTAACGATGGATGGTCTCTTGGTTATTATCCGTCAAAAACGCTAACAAAGGAAAATTATATAAATTTAATCGCCACTAGATGGAACCAGATATTTGAGAATAATTTAAAGCAGAGGCAATCATGACACAGCGTAGAATTAAAATAAAGAAACCATTGCGTAATCCAACAGATATTGCAAAATCACATATCGGTATCGCACCATCTGTTAGTGTGACATCACCACATGATGCACATGATAAGCTAAAAAAAGTCATAGCCGATATGACGAAAAAAGAAAATGAACTCAAGGATATTCCAGATTCAGAGTTATCTCCTAAAGATTTGGCAACAAAACGTCATGAGCCTTGGGTTGGTATCACCAATATTGAAGTTGATGAAACTAATTTAATGGATGGCAATTTTGAGTTAGAATGGAATGACATTTTTATTTCAAAGCTACTAAGAGCAGGATATACTGGAAAAACTGATAACGATATTGTAGACCAATGGTTCAAGCAAATTTGTCAAAATGTAGTAAATGAAATTTATGAACAATCTCAGGCAGATCCGACTAACCGTTATTAAAGGTGAATATTTTGAAATACTTACTATTAGATTCTGCAAATACTTTTTTCAGATCAATCCATGCAACATCTATGGCGTCTACAGTTGAAGAAAAAGCCGCATTTGCCATTCATGTGACTCTTTTTTCTATTTTGGCATCGTGGAGGAAAACAAAAGCAGATCATGTAGTTGCATGTTTTGAAGGCCGTTCTTGGAGGAAAGACTTTTATAAACCATATAAAGCAAACCGAGAAGTGTCCCGTTCTGCAGCAAGTGAGCAAGAAAAAGAAGAAATGACTGCGTATTTTAATGCGCTTGATTCTTTACGTGAGTTTTTAACTAACGATACCAATGTAACTGTATTGCAAAATCCTGTATTGGAAGCAGATGATTTGGTAGCTGGCTGGATACAGCATCATCAAGATGATCAACATGTTATTATTAGCAGTGATACCGACTATTATCAATTATTGTCAGAAAACGTATCACAGTATAATGGTATCACCGATGAATTGCATACCATATCTGGTATTTATGATAGAAATGAAAAGTTAGTTATTGACAAAAAAACAAAATTGCCAAAAACAATTCCAAACCCTTCTTATATTTTGTTTGAAAAATGTGTTCGTGGAGATTCAAGTGATAATGTTTTTAGTGCATATCCAGGTGCAAGAACAAAAGGGACAAAAAATAAAGTAGGGATACTGGAAGCGTTTGCCGATATGGATAAAAAAGGGTTTGATTGGAATAATTTTATGCTGACTAGATGGGTTGACCATAACGAAGTGGAGCATAGGGTGTTAGATGATTACCATAGAAACAGAATTTTGATTGATTTGTCTGCTCAACCTGAAAATATTAGAAATGTCATTGATAGCACGATTGCTTCGGTTGACCAAAAAAACACTCAAGTCATTGGTGTAAAATTTATTAAATTCTGTGGCAAGTATGAGCTTAATAAAATAAAAACAATGGCTAATGAATTTTCTGAAATGTTTTCTAAAAAATACGAGAAACCTGCTTGACTTAGTCGCAAGGCAATGGTATAGTTGTCTTGTCACATTAACTTAAACTAAGAGGATTGGCCATGAGTAATGATCAAAACGAAGTTGTTGGTTCAGTTGAATCGATCACAGAAGGAGTTTCTAGTTCAGTTGTTTCGTCGTCCAACGGTGAACTAAACATTCCAATTAATTCAGATACTGTCAATTCGGCAATTGAATCAGTATTGTCGAATGATCAAGGCGTTCAAGAAGAACAGGAATTGACAGCAGAAGATAAGCTAAAGCTGGCAAATTATTTGGTTTATGATATTTTGAAGAAAGCAAAAGATTGGGTAGAGGATATTCAACTTTATGCAAAGTTTAACCCTAACGCAATTGATGAAGAGTTGGTTAACATTTATACACAACTCAACGAATTTACTGCAGCAGCAAATAATATCGTTGGTGAAACATTGGATGTCAAAAATTATGATCCGGTTAAGGTTCAGGTAGTGGTATCATCTGATGAAACAACCGAAGAATCCACAGACCAGCCACAATCATAGTAATTAATTAAAATAACCATTGGAGATTAAAATGTCAGTCGGGAAAGAAAATAAAGAACGTATATTAAAGATTTCGGACAGTGCAATCGGTGCAGCAACTGATGTGGCTGTACTGTTTGTTCTTTTTTTGTTAATTGGGCATTTCTATAAAGTTGATTATTGGTCTTTTGCTTACGGATATATTGCGTATTCAATTGTAGATGTAGTAAGGGCTGGTGTAAATGCAATAAGAGCAATTAATAAAAACGCAGACCTGCAATCGAAGTAGAAACAAAAAATTAAGGTGAAAAAATGAAAACTTTTCTTAGGTATCACGCGTCAACTACTATTATTTTTTGTTCATTTGTGTTATTTTTTTGCAATGGGCGCACTAATGATCCCAGATTTTAATTTTAGTTGGGGTTCTTTCTTAATTGGTTCGTTTGCTTCTATCATTTCGGCAGAAGCAACAAATGCATTTTTTGATGTGTACCACAAAGATATTTAAATTTTAAGATATGCTGCCTTCTTTTAATACTAAATAATATTGGAAGCAAAACACCAATAATTTGCAGTAAGAGAAGGCTATGGAATCTATAACCAGACAGGAAGTTTATACTAAAGCGTTTTTGACAGAAGCAAAGATAACTTATGATTCGGAAGATTTAACCGATTTTATGAATTATTTTTGGTGGTCGAAATATAGACGATACTCTTTGCAATTATCCAATGAAGGATTTTATTTCGTAACCCATGAAGTTTTGAATTTACAAAGCAAAGTATTAAAAATAGATATAGGTTTTGTGAGCATTGGTGACTCGTTAGTGTTGCAAAAAAATCTAAGCGGTCCTTTTTATATTTATCGTGATAAAATGCATTTATTTGCGGATAGTGATATAATGCAGATAATGCTTTGTGGCGGAACATATGTTGAGTTTATAAATTATTTAAAATATATTGACCAGTATTAACACAAACGGAGATATCCATGAAAATTTACTATAGAGCAAAAGTAATCGATGGCGAATCAGATATTGACTTTAGTGATTTGCTTACGGTGTACGACGTCACAACGGATTTAATTTCCGATGATGTCGATATCACCGAAGAGCGCGACACATGGAAAATTTTATCAGATGTTTGTTATGCAGACTATGTAAAGAAAAAAGAATTTGATAAAAAAGATCAACCAAGTACGATTAACTTGACTATTTTTGCAAATAGCGATCACGGAAGAGTTGGTAACGTGATATTGATAAAAGTCCAAAAACAAAAGGGTAACAAATAATGGCAGTTGCTACTGTTTTAATTCCAACAACCGGAAGCGATTTGCTTTATACTGCAATAACCAGTGTATTGATGCAAGATGTAGACACTGATGCTTATGTTATAGTTGACGGAAACGCCAGTAAAGAAAAAGCAATGTCCGTTATTAATAAAATATATGATTTGAAAAAAGTAAAAGTGTGCGTTCTTCCTGAAAACGTTGGGGCAAATGGATTTTATGGGCATAGAATTTATGCAGCATTTTCGCATCTTGTAAATACAGATTATGTGTTGTTTTTAGATCAGGATAATTGGTTTGATAAAACACACGTGTCTAGTTTGATCGAATCTTGCACAAGCAGTAATTTACCTTGGTCTCACTCTTTGCGTAAAATAGTTAGAGAAAATGGAGAATTTGTTTGCAACGATGATTGTGAAAGTTTAGGAAGTTATAAAGGATTTCAAAATTATAATTTAGTTGATACTAATTCATATTGTTTTATGACTAAATTTATAACCAAAATTGCATCGGTATGGCATGGTGGGTGGGGTCAAGATCGTGTGTTTTATGATGTTTGTAAAAAAATATCAGATGGCGCATGTTCAAAAAAGTATACTTTGAATTACAGGCTAGGTGGAAACGAAGGATCGGTAAAAGAGCAATTTTTTATTTATGGAAATAATGCAACGCTCTCATTATATAAAGGTAAATTGCCGTGGAAAGAAAAAATTTAATAATTGGGTGTTTTAGTAACTATCAGTATGATAAAATTGCAGTATGGGTAAATTCTGCAATTGAAAATTCTTCAAAAAATACAGAAATAGTATTGATTCATACAGGAGTCAATATTGCAGATGATATTACCAACAAACTAAAAGAAAAAGAAAAAATAAAGTTAATTTTAGTCAACGATATTCCAGAATTGGCACCTCATGTAAAACGGTTTGTGTTTTTATATGATTATTTAAAATCATTGAAAGAAAACGATTATGCCTTTGTGACCACCACTGACGTTAGGGATGTATATTTTCAATCATGCCCTTCTTCTTGGATGAAGAAAAATTTTAATAATTTTGAAAGTTTAGTTTGTGGTTCGGAAGGAATGTTATATAAAGACGAACCTTGGGGTAACGAAAACCTTTTACAAACATTTGGGCATTATTTTTATAATGATTTTTGTAATAACGAAATATACAATGTTGGTGTTCTTGGTGGTAGTCTAGCCACCATTAGAGACTTATGTTTGATGATTTATCAGATGTCAATCAATAGACCAATTCCGATTGTAGATCAAGCAGTTTTTAATGTGTTGATTCAATCGAAGCCATTTAAATCGGTTTCTTATTTTGCACATCAAAGCAAAGACAATTGGGCATGCCATGCAGGAACAACCGCAGATCCAAGTAAAATAGAAATTTTTAGACCATTGCTGACTTGCAAAGAACCACAAGTTATAAACGGGGTGTTTGTTCCATCTGAAAATAACGAGCCGTTTGTTATTGTGCATCAGTACGATAGAGTTCCACACTGGAAAAAATATATAGAAGGTAAGTATGGGCATTACTAAAGAGACGTTTGATATTTATAAACGCATTTATAAATCTAACCATATCGATTTTAATAAGCGATTGAAAGTAATGGATTTTGGTGCACAAACTATTCATTTTGATGATATTGGAGTTTATAATTCTTTTTTGGATGAAATCTCATCGCAAATTAGTCTTAATCATTTAAAATATAATTCTCCAGCTAAAGATTTCCATGAAAGCATGGGTCATGAATACGATTGTGTAGATTTAGATCCGTTAATCCCAACTGCGTTAAAATGGGATTTGAATACGCAAGTATGTCCAGATGATGTGAAAAATAAATACGACATGGTGTCCAATCATGGAACTACGGAACATCTTATTGGGCAAGTGTCTGCGTTTAAACTAATGCACGATCTAACAAAACCAAATGGTATTATGTTACATTCGTTGCCATGCGTTGAGCCTAATCATGGATTTTTTTCTTACAGTCCTGTATTTTTTAAATCTCTGTCGCATGCAAATGATTATGAAATTTTATTTTTTGCATTAACTCCGTTGATGAATCAGCATCACCCAGTTAGTTTTCACGTTGATGTGAATATTCCTGCTTGTATGCAACAATATCCGTCTTGTTATGTTCATGTGGTTTTCAAAAAGAAAAATGCAGATGAATTTAAATTACCAACACAAATTTTTCAATTTGGAGAAAAACGATGACAGCCGTATTGCCAACTATAGTTACTTCGTTTTTTGATATTGGTCGGACAAACTGGGACACTGCACATGGGTTTCCGCACTATGTTCAACGGTCGACTGATTTATATTTTGAGCGTTTTTCTTATCTTGCAAACAAAGTAAAAAATCAAATGGTTATATTTACTGATGAAAATTTAGTAGAAAGAATAAAAGATACACGAAAAGTATATAAAGATAGCACTATTGTAGTACCATACAATTTTAAGCAAGAACATAGCGATTTGCTACATAAAATTGCTCAAATTCAGCAATCTGATGCATATAAAGTGCAGATAAATCCACACCAAGCAGTAAACCCAGAATATAGAATTCCAGAATATGTGTTGGTTAATTGGATTAAAACTCATTTGGTCAATGAAGCAATTAAGAAATTTTCTATTACTGATTCTGCAGCATGGATTGATTTTGGATATTGTAGAAATAAATCCGATGCAGGATTATCAACTGAATGGAATCCAAGAAAATTAAATAAAAATTTAATTAATTTCTTAGCTGTTAGAATGTACGATAGTTACCGCTTAAGTATAAACGATATTATTTTTAACAATGTAGTGTATACTATAGGGTCTTTTATGTACACATCGGTTGATATGTGGCCTAATTTGCTAAGATTGATAAATCAAAGCATGAATACTTTGTTGGATAATTCGTTGGTAGATGATGACCAAACTATTATGCTAATGAGTAGTTTGGCAGAACCTTTGTTGTTTTCAATAACCGAAGTAGATTCTTCTAATCAGTTTGTTGGGTTCACAGATAATCGAATTGTAGGGAGTGATATCACATGACTGGGATTGCGCGGTTGGGAGATACCAGTAGTCACGGTGGGCAAATCATTAGCGCATCTGCTGACAATGTCATGGTGGATAGTTTGCCATCTGTGGTAACTGGTGATCAACATAGTTGTCCTATTCCAGGGCATGGAGTCACTGCGTTAACTGGCACTTCATCAGTTACTGTTGCTGGAAAAAAATTAGTAAAGATTGGAGATCAAGCTGGATGCGGTGCGGTAATCATAAAAGGTAGCACAGATTGCAATTCTGGATAGAGTTGTTAAAATCGTAAGAGATGCGACTCTCATGGCAAAGCAAAAATATAGCATAACAAGCATCAATCATTTGGATTATAAGCATTTACGGCAGATATGTGCTCTTGTTTCTATTCCAGAATATAATGTTAGAAAAGGCGATTTCGGAGGTTATATAGCTTCATATGATTGTCTTAGTCAAGACGATGAATGTTGGGTCGATAAAGAAGCATGTGTGTTTGAGGGGTCTCAAGTAAAAGATAGTGCTTATATAAGCGGACATGCGGAAATCAGAGACTTTTGTATAATTCAACAAAACGCAATGGTGTTAGATTATGCGATAGTTGCTGGCTATTCTCATTTGTGTGATTTTGCATTGGTAAAAGATAGTGCGTTTGTTTATGATTCGTTTGTGAGTAATTTTAGTCGTATAACAAAAAATGCAAAAATTTTAGATAGGGCAGTTGTCAAGGGTTTTTCTTCAGTGACCGACAACGCAATAATAAAAGGAGATATATTAATTCATGGACATTCAATAGTGAACTCTAGTTGTTTGATTAAGCATAAACACGATATAGTGCAGCACAAATCGTTTACGATGTTTTATGACATTTATGGCGAGTTGGTGTTAAATAAGCACTTTGAAGAAGAAACGTTAGATCAAACCGAAGTTGAATCTGCAAAAAATAGTTTAAACAAACCTACAAGCTAAGGTGTTTCTGGTAGTTCTCCGATCACAGTGACACCTATATTTTCAAAAAATTCTAAAACTAATTCATCTCTGGTTGCATTTAAAAACACATCATTGTCGTCTTCCATGCGGTGCATTGCGTCGTATCTCGCATTCTCTGCGTATTCCGAATCTATGAAAGATTCCTGTAATTTCTCTTCTGCGTCTTCTAAATCGGATTGGTAAAATTCCCAATTGAATGTGTATTTATTCTTGTTTGGTTCAGATTCTATCCATTCGGAATGCATTTCGTCTGCTTTTTCTAATGCTTGTTCATATTCTTCATCGGTTTTGTAAGTTTCATAGTCAGATTCGTCTGGAAATTCAGGCGAGCTAGTTTCCCATGCGTTGTGTGCATCATCGAAATTATCATACGATACTCCATTATATTCCCACGTTTTATAATCGTTTTTGTTTAATTTTATTTTCTTTATATTTTTTTCCACAAATTTATTCATAGCTTCAATTTGCCAATTTGCATCATCGTAAGTGTCTACATTATCCTCCGTGTACTCATCGAAAAAACCATCATATGCATCCATATCAAATTCTATAATTCCTTCTTCAGACAAATCTTCTAATATATCTTTACATGAGTGTATTGTGGTTTCACGTGGAAAATAATCTTTAACTAACATGTTAAGTATTTCTTCATTTCTGGTTGCGTATGTTCCTTTATTTCTTCTTTGTGATTCTCCAGTCATATATGAAAAAATCAATGATTTTTCTTCTTGTGATTCGGATATCAACTGATCTACATCCAACCCAATTTCTGCAAATTTTACTTTTGTAAGAGAGTTGTTCTTTTTATCACGCAATTCGAGTATTTTTGTTGGGTTATTAATATCATATCTTATTGCATATCTTTCTGTTTGGTCGTGCTTGTCAATGCAATAAATCAAACAAGTTTTGTTATTTCTAAAATAAGTAGTCCAATAGTTTGTTCCTCTTGTTCTTGCTGTACACCATACAGTACCAGTGCCAAATTCAATTGATTTAGTCTTGGTTAAAGGCACAACAACCAACCAATCTGTGTTATCGATTAATTGGATATAATCTTCTTTGACTACTGGTTTTGGTTTAGTTATTGTAAAAGTTGTGCCCATTTTGTTTAATAATTCTTTAAATCCATTTGGTTGCATCGCCCACCAATCGATATTATTCCAATCGATTTCGCCTTTTATTTCTTGTTTGAATTGATTTGGGATTACTTTGTTGTTGGCGTCACGGATCGGTACTTGTTTGTTTAAATAAAAGAAATTTTGATCACGTAACTGTTTGAATTTCTTTAATGCCTGATCGACTACTTCGGGCGAATTTCCTTGTTGAATAAATTTTGCACGTGCAGTGTTGAAATCTTCCATGATTTGTAGTAATTTTTTAAATTGATCACTATGCATTACAAACTCCTTGTTCAATAATGTATTTAGCGTAATTAACCAAATTGCTAAATACTTAAGACTACTATTAACATTGTTAATGACAACGTGTAGTCTTAACGTAGAGTTTGACATGATAGATTCATCGAGAAATGCTTTTCTAAAATCTAAAAAAAATGGATTAACAAGTGGCTTGCAAAATAAGATATTAAAATCTTCTTATTTTTCGAGGCTTTATGCACAAACTGTAATTTCTGGAAGATGGGAAATTGCAGAAATTACAATATCTGGCAGATCGTTCGATGCTTATCATTATGCCAATTCTTGTTTAAAAGGAACAAGAGTGCCATGTATTGAGAGTGCCATTGCAAAAAGTCCAGAATATTCTTACATGTATTTAAAAAATTGTCAAATTGTAGGAGATGTGTCAGAATTGGAAGAATCTATTTCACATGATGCACAGGCTTCATATTTATACGCAACCGAAGTGTTGCATAGTCGGTTTATATTAGGTGAAATGACTATTTTAAAAGTCCCAAGACTTGCACAACTGTATGCCCAAAAGATAATAGTTGGCAGATGGTTCGATGCGGAGCAAGTTATTAAAACAGACGTTTTCCTAGCAGTTGATTATGCAAAAGATGTTATACATGGTGAGTGGAAAGATATAGAGGATGACATTCTAAATTACCCATGTTTGCTTTTGACATACATCATTGATGTTAAAAAACAAAGATGGATAGAAGCAGAAGATTCTTTGTTGACGGATAAAAGATGCAAAGAGTTGTATTTGGCCTTTGCAAAAGATAATTTTTCATCGCAGGATTATGCAGAATTGCTTTTAAAAATTTAAATTAATCTTGACTTTTTGTTTAATATATGCTTTAATATTAAAAATAGTCAGGGGCGATTAAAATGAGTAGACTTGTGCATGTTTTGTTGGCTTTTGTTATATTCGTTGGTTTTGTTTTTTTGTTAGATAAATCCACGAGATCGGAAATAAGCTCAGGAGTTATAAAAGATAAACAAAACGAAACTGAAGTATATATGCAAACCAAATCTGTTTATCCTAATTTTTTAACAGTCAATACTCCGTTGGTTAGTATCAAAGTGTGCGTACCAAACACAGATAAATGCCAAATCATCGATGATGTTATGTTGGATACTGGATCTTATGGGTTATATTTATTTTCCAGTAAAGTTCAAGGTTCGCTATCAGTGGACTTGCCTAATTATTACCATAATAATAATAAATTGTACCAATGCTCGGTATTTGGTTCGGAATATCACCAAACTACGTTACACGTTGCAGACGTATATTTGGCAAATAAAAAAATATATTCTGGTGCACCAATTGGAGTTTTTGGTGAAAATGAAAATCTGATTAAATCTGTTTGTGCCAATGCTAACGAAAAGATAAAAAAATTAGGATCGGTAAATGGCGATAGTGTTATTACATCAACCGACAAGATACAAGCAATGGGTGTAAACGGCATTATTGGGTTGTCTTTGTCAAACAACGGAGATTTGCTTGATTATTATAAATGTGAAAATAATAATTGTATTTTGGAGATGTCCAAAAATGTTCCCGAAATGAATATCAATTCTTATTCGTTGAGTATGCCAAAAATAACAAATGTTGATGATGCGGATAGTACAGTTGGAAAATTGATTCTTGATGTCGCTAAACCCAAAAATAATGCTAATTGTTTACATGCATACACTGATGATGATTTTGCTATAAATTATATTCCTGCAACTGTTGGAAAACATAAAATTAAAATGTACTTTGACACTGGAACCAATGCAAACAGTATCGATGTGCCAACTATGGATTATTTGGGAGTAGACATTAACCCATTTAATGGGTATTTGATGACAAATAAAGAAATCAAAGTATCGGTTGGTTTAAAAGATAGTAAAAATTTAAACATTGCGCTAAACGATTATGAGTATTTGCGGAAAACATGGAAAGGACACGTGATTCCTTCTTTGTCAGGCGTTACAACGATACATGGTGTTATGTTTTTGGGTATGCCGTTTTTTTATGGCAAGACTGTGTCGTTTCATAAAAATGATAGCGGTGCAGATATATGCTTTTTAGAAAACGATTAAACCAAAATAGTTGTTGTTGTTAATAGTTTTGTTGTATACTTACAAAGTAAACCAAGTAAAAGGGTGCGTGTATGGCAATAATTTTGTGTATTTCTGGTTTAATAAAAAGTGGCAAAGATACAGCTGCAACTTATTTGGTAGAAAATCATAATTTTGTAAAGTTATCATTTGCTTCTGCCATTAAAGATATGTTATCTGTGATTTTCTCATGGGATAGAAATATGCTAGATGGAATAACAGAAGAATCTAGGCTTTGGCGTGATCAAGTTGATACTTGGTGGGCAAAAAAATTAAATATCCCAAATTTCACTCCAAGATTTGCCATGACTAACATTGGTACAGATATTCTTAGAAACCATTTTAATGAAAATATATGGATTTTTTCCTTGGAAAAAAAGATAATTGATATTATAAAATCAACAAACAAAAACATAGTTATTTCTGACGGTAGGTATATTAACGAGCTAGATTTTATTAAAAAAATGAACGGCACATGCGTAAAGATAAACAGAGGTTCAGATCCAATTTGGATGCCAAGCGCAAAGGAATATGTTGACCTTTTAAATTCAAATAAAAACAAAGCAGCAGAATATGAAATTATTTTACAGTCAATTCCTGGGACTATATTTTCGATGGATATCCATAATTCAGAATGGAATTTGGTAAATTACAAGTTTGATAAAGTTATAAACAACGATGGCTCTAAAAATAGTCTTTATAAGCAGATGAATATATTGTTAAGTGAGATTCCATACGCAGACAAAATCAAGGTATAGACTAACACTGCTTGGGCTAAATATGAGCAATCGTTGATCAACGATTGCACGTTAGATAATCATTAAGGAGAGTTATATGACACGTACAAATGGCGATATCGCATCATTGGGTTATTTTGCTGGATTGGCTGAAAATTTGTTTTTCCCAAATACCACAGCAACAGAAATTCCTTTTCCAACAAATTTATTCCCAAGTTATTCGTTGGTTGGAACAATTGTCGGCGATGGAACAAAACTTGGCGATCAACCATCGGTGTTTTTTGGATGGGTATTAAAAGAAGCAGGAACAAATATCATTTATACAGTTATCCGTGGAACTATCAGGGCAGTTGAATGGATTCAAGACGCGACTTTTAATATGGTGTCATCACCAACTGGTCATGGCCGTGTAGAAGATGGATTTAACTACGTTTATCAATCTTTAAAGGTAAACGGGCAATCGTTGGTTGATTTTGTTTCAAGTCAAAATGCACCTTCGTATGGTGTAATTGGGCATAGTCTTGGTTCTGCAGTTGCTACTTATTTTGCAGTAGATTTGGCAGCAAAAGTCAATCCAAAATTGGTTGAATTGTTTGCATTGGCATCGCCAATGACTGGAGATCAAACATATGTAAATTATGCAGCATCTCTTGCCAATTTGAGTAGATATGTGGTAAATAATTATACAGATTTGGTTCCAAAGTTGCCACCATCAGATGCAGGTTATGTGGCATTGCCTGATATCGAAATCGTAAATCCTGCAGAGCTTGCGACATTGAATCCGCCTAGATACATGCCAAATGATCCATTGGCAAATCACATGGTGGAAAATTATGTTGGTATGTTGGATATTACAGTGTTTGATAATCTAAGATTGGGTGCTGCACTTAATCCAGAAATTATATCTACCACTAAACCATCTACGTCTTTGCTGACAACAGTGGTGTCATCGGTAACAAACGCTTTAAATTCTTTGTTTAGTTGGCTTTAATCACAAGTGGGGCAAATGCATTTGCCCCACTCTTTTTAGGAGAAATAAAAATGTTAGATAATCTAGAAGTTCGCAGAGTTGCAAATGGGTTTGTTGTTATGCTCAACACAACAGATGGTGATTCAAAAGAATATATTTTCGAATCAGAAAGAAAAATGTTTAAGTTTTTAAGAACTTGGCTTTTGCAAAAGGCTGGATCAGATGAAACGGATGATTAAGATATGACAAAAGAAGATTTGTTAAATCGCCTTAAAACTGAAGAATTGTCTATTACTTTTTTAAAAGTAAACAATGAGGTTAGAACTTTAATTTGTACGCTGGATGAGACAAAAATTCCAAAAGTAGAAGTTAATCAAAATGATACAAAACCAAAAAAAGAAAGAAAACAATCTTCAGAAACTATTTGTGTGTTTTGTACAGACATCAATGAGTGGAGAAGTTTTAGATTCACTTCGGTGATTTCTGTAGAACATGCCGATTCGCTTGGTTGCGGAAAAAAAAGATGAACGTGAATAGTGCTATAAAAACTTATATACATTTGCAGTACAAACATCCGAAATTTATTGTTCCAGAATACTGCTTGTCCAATGATTCTGACGTTAATGAAATAAACAAAGAATTAGAAAGAAAAATAAAAGAAGAAAAAGAATATAACAAACTAGAAGATAAAAAACTAGAAGATAAAAAACTAGAAGATAAAAAAATAAATTGGAACTCATATCTTGAAAGGACTATTGACAATAAAGTTGAAGATGTATATAATTACCCTTTGCTTGGGTTAAATATAGATGTTCGCGTATAGGAGATTTTACTGTGAACCTTAAAAATATTATTTTTTCTATAATTGTTTCTATGTCTGTTTGTTCTTTTGCTTTAGAAGCAATGACGGATTCTGACATGGGTGCAGTTGTTGGTAGAAATTCAATTGTTATCAACACCACACCGAATAATAACCAACAAAAACAGAATAGTTTTGGATCGTTATCGCAAATTCCCAATCCAAAAAATATTCAACCAGATTTTTTATTTTCTTATTTGTCTCAGTTTTTGCCAATAGAGTACACTGTGGTTGAAAATGGCGTAGTGGACAATTCCACGATAACACCAAGTAACGGAAATTCTACAATTGTGCAATTGCATGAAACAATTGCACAATTGGCATTATTGGATATTAAAGCAGTTGGTACCACGCAAAGCTATGGAAGTATCGGTTTTGCAAATATTTCATTGAATGGGAAAATGATTTTGTCCACAACACATTGATCAAATACGAGGTGGTTATGGAATTTTTAATAAATGGCAAACAAACATATATACAAAGTGTATACATGAAAGAAATACAAAATGTCACTCCTTACTTATCTGGAAATTTTGTTCAGTTTGAAGAAAATTTAAAGAAAATATTCGAAACTGACAGTGTGGTTGTTTTAAACACTGACAGTAGACCCACTGATTGGGTGGTATCTGTTTGTTTCGATTCTGGCCAACTTGCATTGTTTGCTTTGAAAAATTTTTAAGTTTTAAAAACTCTTGCGTTTTCTCTAAGTGTCTGTTATAATGTTTTTACTTTAACAAACAAGGGGATTTACAATGAGTAGCACATTTGTTCGGATTATCAACGGAGTTAGAGTAGTAAACAACCGCGAAATTAACGTAATCGATACTGTGTTTCCGTTGATTAAAGGTTATACTGAAGGTAAAATAAGTAACTTTGTTACTGTAAACGGATCTCATGTGTTTGGTGAGATGTATAATAAAATTCGTATTAATGTAAAATCGGAAAGCGATGTTGTTGGTGCTTCCGCAGAAGAGTTCTTGGAACAAGATACAAGTTCTATTAAAAATGTCATGGTTTCCCACAATGCCAGCCGTGTTGACATTGTTGAAGATGTCGAAGAGACTGATGAAGAAATTATGGAACGTCTTGATACTCGGTTTAGGATTTTGCAACATATGGCAAAGGCGGTATGTGACGGAACAATTCGAGCAGTTATCGTAACTGGTCCAGCAGGAATCGGCAAGAGCTATATTGTTGAACGTGAAATTGAACAAAATAATTGGAAGAATAATCGACAGATTAGTCATTATATTGCAAAAGGCGCAATGACTGAAATTGGATTATACAAAACACTGTATGATTATAGCGATGAAAATTCTGTGTTGGTGTTTGATGACTGCGACAGTGTGTTTCAATCTGACTTGGCGTTGAATTTGCTAAAAGCAGCATTAGATACCAGCAAACGTCGTAGAATTTGTTGGAATAGCGAATCACATGCTCTTAGAAATGCAGATATCCCGACATCGTTTGATTTTAAGGGTAGTATTGTTTTCATTACCAACATGAAACTTGAAAATACAAAAAGCGCAAAACTTAGAGAACATATTGCTGCTTTGGAATCTCGGTGTCATTATATTGATTTGACTATCGATTCAACGCGTGAAAAGTTGTTGCGTATTAAGCAAATTGCCGACCGCAATGAATTGTTTGTTGATCATCATTTTTCAAATTATGAAGAAAATGAAATCATTGATTTTCTTTTCGAAAACAGCGATAGGCTGCGTGAAGTTAGTTTACGAACAGCGTTGAAAATTGCCGATCTTAGAAAAAGTTTTCCACGCGATTGGAAAGAATTTGCTAAAATCACTATCGTGAAGTAACAATTGTGGTGTAGTTGAAAATGATCGGTATATACCGATCATTTATCCTTAGAATAACAAAAATGAGGAAATATACAATGCATTTTACTTGTGTTGAAGATTTAATCTGTGAAGCGTTTGGTGATAAAAAAAGACCTATTTATTTGTCAAATTTGCCTTTTAATCCCTCTATACTGTTCAACAAACACAAAATACCAAACCTTATTAATTTCACAGATAAAGATTTTTTATTCATTGAAGATATTTTTAATAAATTTTGCTATAATGGCAATGTTGGTTTGACAAAAAAACAAAAATCAAAAATCATTTATATGATTACGTCTATAAAGAAACAACTGTTTGAAAATGGCATAACTTTCGATGAAAAAACGCTTGTTTTTAAAAGTCATACATTGGAAAGTAAGCATAATCGTTCATTGACGTTAGAAGAAACGGACACTGGTCATGAAGTTCTTAGACTGTATTTCGATTACAAAGTAGATGCAGTCGAGCTTGTAAAAACTTACGTAAAGCAAAAGGATTATGTTGGGATAGGAGAATGGAATCCAGTTGCTAGGTGTTGGGAACTTAGCGCAACCGTTGCAAATTTGGTATTTTGTGTTGGCGTTGCTAATATGCTTAAATTAAAAATATCAGATGAAATATTAGATGCGTATAAAAAAGTAGAAGATATGGAAAACATTGATTTTTCTATTTGTCTAAAACAAGATAATGGTGATTTTTTCTTAGAAAATGCCGAAGACTCATTGATTAACTACCTAAAAGAAAACAATATAACAAGCGAAGAATCGTTAGTATGGAATAGTGGGAATTTTTCATATACCATAGACGAAAAAATATCTGCTAAATACAAAACGGCAGAAATAAAATGTGCAACAAGCAATGTTGATAACTTGCAAACTTTATTAACTTATGGTGAACTAAAAACGGCAATAGATTTTTCATTAAAAATGATTAGACCAGACCAAAAAATAATAATTTGTTCTAAAACTATAAGTGCAAATGTAAAGTCAAAATTGTCTGTTGATTATTTTAATAAAATATCGTATAATTCTTATTCTGAAAAAACGCCAATATTGTTATATGTTGGGGATCGTCCAGATATATTTTATCATCATGAAATAACAAGCGAATCTATAGGTGCACTTATAAGCACTTCTGGTATGAATATACGGGACATGACCATATATAGTGTAAATCCTGCTTATTTTAGATTTACTGGCAACAATGGCGATGATTATTACGATATTCTTAGGAAAAAATTACCTGCAAAAGTTATTCATTTAAAAACAGGTGCGTTAATTTAGTGGTATTTGTGTGTTAGGGGACAAAAATGCAATTAAGGCTTACGATTGATTCTGAAGTGACTTGTAAGTTTGATGGGTTGGATGCTGTTACGAGAAAAGAATTGGCAGCAAAATTCAAATATCAAATTCCAGGTGCAAAATATATGCCTTTAGTAAAATTAGGACGTTGGGATGGATGTAAAGATTTTTTTACTATCGGAGGTTTTACTTATTTAAATATATTGCCAGAAGTATTGGAATACTTAGAAGAAAGAAAACATATAGACTTGTCAAGCATTGAGCTTATCGATAAAAGAAGTCATAGTAGTTTTGATTTTAAACTCATTGATGAAAATTATTTACAAAAATATGTATGGGGTGAAGATCATAATAACGCAGGGAATCCTATAACTTTGCGAGATTACCAAGTTTCTGCTATTAATGATTTCACGCAAAACACACAAAGTGTACAAATTTTGGCAACAGGTGCCGGAAAAACTATTATATCGGCTACACTGGCAGAAATGGTAGATCAATATGGTAGAAGTATGATTATTGTTCCTAGCAAAGACTTGGTTAAACAAACAGAAAGGTATTATAAGTATTTATCTTTGGATGTAGGGATTTTTTACGGAATGGAAAAAAATATAACAAATAGGCATTTAATTTGTACTTGGCAAAGTTTAAATTCTGCAGTAAAAAACAATCCGGAAACCATAGAAACCGTATTGGATGGTATGACATGTCTCATGGTCGATGAGTGCTTTTCTCCTGACACTAAAGTGCTTACACCAAACGGCAATGTTCCAATTGCTTCTTTGAAAAGTGGCGATTCTGTTATTAATTTTAACTGTTTGTCTGGTATGTACAAAGTAGACACTGTTGTAAAAGTCCATGTAAATTTAAGAAAAACAGAACAAGAGCAAATGTTAAAATTAGTTTTTGAAAATGGCGAAGGCATCGAAGAAGAAATAAAGGTGACGGAAAATCATGAGTTTTTGTTACAAAACGGCAATTGGATAAAAGCAAAAGACTTGACATCTGATCATTTGTTGAAGAATATTCATTCCCCTTCGTTGTTTAGTTTACGCAGATTAAAATTAAAAACGCATATTAAGAAAACATTGGAAGTGTACAATTTGCATATTAAGAACAATCACAATTATATCATTGATGGTGGCTATGTGGTAAAGAATTGCCATACCGCAAAGGCAACGGTTCTTCTTGATTTGCTTACTAAAACATTTGGAAAAATACCTATCAGATGGGGGTTTACTGGAACTATACCAAAGGATAAATTTGCATCGGAATCGATTAGGTGTTCTATTGGCGAAGTTGTTGGATCTATAGCAGCATCTGAATTACAAGATAAAAACGTGTTATCGAATTGCCATATTCATGTAAAACAGTTAATTGACTATAGAGAACATAAGACGTGGCCAGTAGAAATAGAATATTTAATAGAAAATAAACAACGATTGACGTATATTGCGTCTATGATTGCAAATATTGCGAGCAGTGGAAATACGTTGGTATTAGTTGATCGGATTGGCGCAGGTACGCTTTTGAGTTCTCTTATTGAAAATTCTGTATTTTTGAATGGCGATACAAAATCTTCGGTAAGAAAAGAACACTATGATGAAGTTGCGGAACGAGATGATAAGATTCTTATATGTACGTATGGTATAGCAGCGGTTGGTATTGACATTCCTGATATTTATAATTTGGTGTTGTTAGAACCAGGCAAATCGTTTGTTAGAGTGATTCAATCGATTGGTAGAGGATTACGTCGTGGAAAAGTAAAAGACTTTGTCGATATTTACGATATAACGTCCACGTGCAAATTTGCAAAAAAACAACTAACAGAAAGAAAAAAATATTATAAAGAAGCAAATTACCCGTTTGATATTCAAAAAATCGATTGGGAAAAATAGTTATTACAAAAATTACAAAATTATTACAGCGAGGTGACTAAAATGGTTGCAAAAAAAGCAACAACACGTGTACTATATGAAGAATGGAAACCTAAGTTTGCTTGGCTACCAGTAAAAATAAATGGCACTATTGCTTGGTTTAAAAAAATAATGGCTCGTAGGGTTTTTATTGCTTTTCCTGGTAAACTAAAGAATGGATCGTTTGGTGTAAAAAAAGAATTGCACAGAGTCGAGTATAAGTTTATTCCAAAACAACAAAAAGGAAACAAATCTGATGAGAATATTGACAGTAGAAAATAAATCAATTGACATGGCACAAGTGCCCACGCAGGTGGATGATATACATTTTGGTGTTTTGGATAATAGCGATCCAAAGAACGTTGATTATTTTTTCGTTCCTATGATTTTTTTGGAAAGTTTTAACTCTGCTGCTGTTGTTTTAAAAATTGATGGTTGTCATGTAAAAATGCCTATCGATTGGCAGATATTAATAGGATCGCCAGAGTCTGGAGATTTGGAAATAATCCCTATCATGCAGGTTAACGATAGGGGGTTTCATAGTTTTATGTTTAACCCACTGAGTAGTTTTTCTCCAGAATTTAAAACAATCGAAATTGTGGATATATACCAAGATGTTACGTGGTTTTCGCCAAGACTAAAGAGTGGACAAATTTTGTGTGTGCCATTGGAAGAAAAGGAAAAACCAAGATGTGTTTATTTTGTTAAAGAAGTGACTAAGTATGGTAGTATTGTGGATTATACAAAGGCGTGGTGAGCAATGTGCGTATTCCTATTAAGTTAAAAAATATAATAACCAATTCTGAATATATTTCGCCATTTGATTTTTTTGATGACATCAGTCACTATCCTGACCAAGACGTTAAATATTACAATTGGGAAGAATTGTTTGCTTTTTTTCCTGTTATATTCGATGATAAAATTGTTATATTCGAAAAGATATATCATAGATCTATTTTTGTAAAGTCAAAATTTGGTTGTGGAGATGTGTATGAAATAATGATACACGACCAATATGCTACTTTTGAAGATATTATTGGCGATACATTTCAGCTAAACGTAAATCAAATAAGTAATGTTGCTATAGCTAAGGAGTTAATAAAATATGTCACGAAAACTTTCTTTAAATGAAGAAATGGCAGCAATCGATTTAAAAGACAGAGCATATTATGATGAGCTATCAGATGAAGATCGTAAATCTATATCCACCTTTGTGCTAAATCGTTGGGCATCTTCAGTAACTGGTTCTCCTGAAATTCAGGCTTATTATTTGTTGTCAACCAATGAAAAATTAAACAAAAATTATTTTCAAATTCCAAAAATTCATGATAAACTCAATTGGTTAACGTTGACTGTTATATCCCCTGGATTGGGCAAACAACAGCATCAGTGGATAAAGGCAAAAAGTAACGAAGGGCAGACAAAGATACAGAAATTTGCAATGAGTATATATCCAGATATTTCATTGCAAGAAGCAAAAGTGTTAGAAAGTATAAATCCAGAGGTGAGCGAATGGCGAGCGTTGGCAGAACAAATGGGAATGTCAAAAGAACAAATAAAAAAGGAACTAGGGAGTTAATACCTGCTGATGTCATTGTTGATGGTGTAGCATCGTCGCATACCATCAAAAAAGAAAAATTTAAATGTGAACTTTGTAATAAGTTATTTAGTGCAAAAAGCACGTTGAAAGTCCATCCTTGTGAACCAAGGAGACGATTAAATCAAAAAGATGACAAAGGCGTAAAGATAGCACATTATGCTTTTAAGAAAATATACAATAAACCAACGGCCACTTATGATGAGTTTATAAAATCGAAAATCTATTCAAGTCTGGTAAAGGTAGGACAGTTATTAGTCCAATACAGAACAACTTTAAGTATCGAGTATATTGATTTTTTAATTCAACAGCAAATAAGGTTAGATTACTGGACAAAAGAATCTACTTTTGAAAAATTTGTGGCAGAACATACCAAATCAGAAGATGCATTTGATGCAATTGAGAGAAGTTTGCGTAGTTTGGAATCAATAGCAGAAGAACAAAATAAAGAACTAAATGAAATTTTGACATCTTTTACTGAAAAAGATATAAGAAATATGATAGTTAGTGGAAGGGTTAGCCCTTGGTTGTTATACTGTTGCGATTCTGGAATAAACGCTTTGTCGTTGTTGGTTCAGTGTGAATCAAAAGACGTAATGGCGATCATTGATCCAGAATACTGGTCTAATTTGTTTTCTAAATACCATACGGACGTAGCAAATATAAGAACTATTTTGAAAGACGGTGGTCTTTAATTGGCATGCTAATATATTTTTAAAAACAAAAAGGTGGAACTATGGCTGTGCTTATTTCTTTGGGAACAGAAGAATACCATGTTGTTATGAACAAAATCAACGAGGCTTATCTAAAAGAACAAAAATTTGTAAAAGTAATAGAACATGTAAAAATGGCTGATTGGGCAAGAGATAACCTTAATATTTTATTTTTGTCGGATCAGCGAGGGCATAATTCAAAAATTAAATTTGAAAGCTATGCAGATTTGGTTTCTTTCTTAATAGAATTTGGCGATTTACAATGACAAACCAGCGTGTTAACTTTGACATCGACATCGATGTGGCAAATAGAGATTTATTGCTTGAACATTTCAAGCATGTAAATGCCAGTATTATATCTGAAGACGGACATATTAAAAAGCACAATTCCGGAGTATACTTTCATGATATTCCAAAAAATTCAAAAAAACAATCAACTATAGATTACAAAAATGCCGAATCAAGGGGATATTTTAAATTCGATATTTTGAATGTTTCTATCTACAACGATATCAAAACAGAAGAAGAGATGTCATCTTTGATGGTTGAGCCAAATTGGGATAATTTGCAAAATGAAGATTTTTTCAAGAAGGTTATTCATATTTCAAATCACTATGATGTATATAAAAAATTATTAGAACCTTTAGATAGTATACCTCGCATGGCCATGTTTTTGGCGATCATTAGACCTGGTAAAAAACATTTACAAAATCAAACTTGGAAAGATATAGCAAAAACAGTATGGGATCAACCAACTGATGGTAGCTATGCGTTTAAAAAATCGCATTCGGTGGCGTATAGCCATTTGGTGGCACTTCATATGAATTTGTTAGAAAAGCAATCGAATCTTTCTTCTAAATTTTCTTAACCAAAATCAATTTCTTTTTTCTTTTATGCAACATATCTTTTAGCGTTATCTTGTGACCAAAATTGATAACGACTTCTTTAGTATTGAATGCTTTAAGAGTGTGCGAAAAACATTCCCAGTCTTTCTTTAGAAAAATGTTTATTGGTATTTTTCTATTGGATTGCCACCACCACTCTTCAGCAAGAGATAAAAATTTTACTTTATCTTCAGTGTTGGTTAATAACCCAAAATCATAAAAGGTTGTCACTTGATCGTCGCAAAATTGCAAGACTCCGATATAATCTTTATTGGCATACGTCAAAAACGTAATCATCGGATAAGATGTTAAAAGTTTATTGTAGTTTTCTTGTGTCATCTGTTAGTGTTCCTATAAGTTGGTAGCTTACTTTATTTTTAAGCTATGTTAAAGGTATTTAGTTAAATTTATTTTTGGTATTTTTTGTTCTTGACTTGATGTGCTGTGTACAGTATTATGGCGGAGTGTTATTTTTGTATTTTTCAAATTTTAACAATATTAATAATAATGGAGATAAAACATGAATATAGTAAAAATGTGCCAAGCATTTTTGTTTGTTGTGGCATCGTTTGTGGTATTGTCAGTTATCACAAATTATGCTTTTGCGGATGGTAGAGATTTGATCGATTTCCATACTTTTGGAACATTGGCAGGGACTACTACTTCTCAGCCCACCGTTGGTTTTTTGCGCGATGCTGGACAGACTGGCGGAGCAATGAAAGGTGGAAATCCTTTGGTAACTGATTCGCGTGTTGGCGCACAAATCGATGTGCATATTTCACCAAAGTTGAGTGCAACTATACAAGGCACTTATGCAAAGCGTGCAATGGAAGATGTCAACAGTAATCTACAATGGTTGTATTTGAAATATATTGTCAATAATAACCTATATGTGCGAGTAGGTCGAGTTGGTGCAGATTTATTTGCAGTAACCGATCAGCAAAACGTTGGTTATACTTATCCTTGGATACGTCCACCTGTAGAAGTATATGGATTCATGCCTATTTATAGTATGGATGGCATCGATCTTACAATCACGCATGATATTGGCGATGGTATTTTTACATTTAAGCCATACTTCATGCGAGCAAAACCAGATTATTTTTTGCATGATCAAGGTCTTCCGGCATTGGCTACTACGATTAATTTTAGTCCAGTTACCGGATTCACTACGGGATGGAAAGATGATAAATGGACGGTTAGGTTTTCCGCAGTAAACACAATTGATCGTGCCCCGCTTGCCGGATTAAACACGATTCTTACGCAAGCACAGGCGTTCGCCCCATACGATCCACGGTTTGGAACTTTGGGTAGTGAGGCTTTATTCCAAAACACATGGACTCAGTTTTATGACGCAAATGTAACGTATGATGATGGGAATTGGTTCTTTATGTCTGAGGCAACCAGAACCATGTATCAAAGTTTGGCAAAACCAAACAAAGAAGCTGGTTATGTGACCGCAGGAAAATATTTTATGGTTAATGGTCGTCCTTTGTTACTATACGGCACAGCGTCCGAAGTTAGACCAACCAGACTTGAATATACTTTAAATCCACCGGCCACTTCGCCAGCGATTGTTCAAGGCATTGCTTCGATGATTATGAATGATTATTTTGATAAAACGCAAGAGAATCAGCGAACATTAAGTGTTGGTGCAAAATATACAATCAATGAGCATTTTGATTTAAAGGCAGAGTACGATAGAGTAAAAGTATTTGGCGCTGCATACGCAGTTTGGGATACTTACAATGGTGTAGTACCAAACCCAAACGGAGTAAATGTTTATGCGGTTGCAGTTGACTGGATTTACTAATAGGAGAATAATAATGAAAAAACTAATTAATTATTTTGTTTTGTTTACGGTTTTGCTATTAACAAGTGCAATCGCAAGCGCAGACATTGCAGTGATTGTGTCACAAAATAGCAAACTGAGCAATTTTACTTATAGAAATGTAAAAGATTTATATACAGGAAGAACGATGGTTGTTGGAGATTCCAGCGTTGCATTGCCATTGGATATATCGGCAAACAGTAGATTACGAAATAGCTTTTATGTGGCATTAACTGGCATGTCCGGTCTTCAGGCAACAGGCTACTGGACTAAAATGATGGTGACTGGGCAAGCATCTCCGCCACAGTACGTCCAAACAGAAGAAGCTATGATCAATGATGTTAAAACAAACGAAACGGCAATTGGTTATATTCCTGCCAATGATGTGCGACCTGATATTGGTGTCCGTGTGCTGTTTATTATTAAAACATCTTAATACACTTCTCGAATAATAGAAGAAGGGCACACTGCACTTCTTCTATTTAAATTTCTTAAACACTAAATACAGAAAGACAAACGGAGTCGATACATGCAATTTACTTCTGTATATTATTATCCATCTGAAATTACAGCATATATGATTTTAGATCCGACAATTCAAGTGAGGAATATACCAGTGTACCAAAGAAATCTCAAGCTATATCGTGGAATAGATAACACGATTTCTGTTTATATACAAAATCAAGATTTAAAAAACATTAATATAACTGGATATCAATTGGTATTCAATCTTATAGATAAAGATGAAGGGTCTATTCCATTTGCAACAATTGCTAACGTGGTTAATGCAAATACTGGTGTTACTACCGTAACAGTTGGTCAGTATGATATAATGAGTTTGCCAAAACAATATTACTTTTATAGTTTGGTTGCTACTAATTTAACTACATTGCAACAGTTTGTTTTATATACTGGTGATAACTATGAAGTAAACGGCACGATTGAAGTTGTTGGCGATGCATATCCTCAATTTCAGCCTAGTCAAGTAGTAACAATGCCAGGGCCAATTATGGGAAATACTTCTGGTAATTTGGTAGGGCAAACTGGCGTTAACATAGTCAATTATAGTACAAATTCTAATACTACTCCGTTGTTAGATAATATAACACAGCTGTACTATCCGATTAATTATGCAAAAATAGCAAACACGGAAATAGTAACAACCGCCATACCATTTTCGATAACTAGTACGTATTATAGTGTTCCTGGTGCAAATGTAAATGCACAAGTAGTAAGTAGTGAAGTTATATTTGATTATCCAACGGTTACGCCACAAACGACACATACTGCTGCATTTTATTTAAATTCGTTTACTGGTAATATAGTTGTGCAATCTACTTTGGATCTAAACCCAGTAAGTTTAGGTGCAGCAGCAAATAGCAATGTTAGTTCATCATGGGCGAATGTTGCATATTTGTCATGTAACGCTATATCAAATACCACAGCCATTAGTTGGTCTGGTATATATAGTTCGTCTAGGTTTGTTGTAACAGCTATAGCAGGAAATGTCACGCAGGTGCTATATCGCTAAACCGATAACTCGTCACAACCAAAATGCTTTTTAATGTAGACAATTTGTGCTACGATGTTAAATATAGTCTTAACAAAGGATAGCCATGAGTTACATCACAACGTTGTTTAACGACATCGTAAATGTTTGGAAAACAAAAACAAAAGTGAAAATATCAAATAATGGTTGGTATTCCGGCAATGCAGTGTGCTGCGTTCACAATCACGAGACTCAAGACAAACGAGGGCGAGGTGGCTTGGCGCTATCGGATGATTGTATTTCTTGGCACTGTTTTAATTGTGGATTTAAGACTTCATATAAGCATGGGTTTGTTGTTGGGTTTAAATTCAAAAATTTACTTAAATGGTTTGGTTTTTCTAGAACAGAGATTTCTAGAATTTTATTAGAAACAATGAGAGAGCGAGAACGTGCAATACAAAGTGGTTTATTGGAAGAAGATAAAACCACTCATCCAGAAATACCAAATATAAACAAAATCACTTTTAAACATGCAGATTTGCCAGATAGCTTGACGTTTACAGAAACTTTAGATTATATAGAAAAAAACAACGAAGTTCCAGATGGGTTTGTTCCTATTCTAGATTATGTTCTTGATAGAAAAATAGATATAGACAAATATGAATTTAGATGGACTCCGGTATCTGGAATATATAAAAATAGAGTTATTATACCTTATAGGTGGAAAGGCGATACCGTTGGTCATTCGGCAAGGTTAGTGTCAAAAACTGCAAACTTTACCAACGCTAAGAAATATATTACATATGATGCACAAGGATATGTTTTTAATATCGAAAATCAAAAAAGCGACTGGGAATACGTTATAGTATGCGAAGGTCAATTTGATGCAATGTCAATTGATGGCGTATCGGTGTTCAATGCGGATATAACACAAAAACAAATAGACATAATTAACTCGTTGAATAGACAAGTTATTGTTTTACCAGATTGGGATAAATCTGGTATTAAGTTAATCAAAAAAGCATTAGAATTAAATTGGGCAGTTTCTTTTCCTTGTTGGCGCACAGTATGTAAGGATGCCAATGATGCTGTTATTAAATATGGAAAATTGTTTACTTTGCATTCGGTAATAAAAGACGCGGATTACAATCCACTAAGTATTAAAATAAAAATAAAACTGATGTCAACAAAAAATAGGACATAATTTATAAATGAAGCAATATTCTGAAAAATTACAAAAACAACTGCTAGAGTATATTTTGGCACAACCAGAGATGTATGCAAGGACGCAAGGTATATTTAATCCTATGAATTTTGCTTCATCTTTGCGTGATTCTGCAAAGTATATCCAGACGTATGCAACAAAACATAGTGTTTTGCCTACTATTGCTCAAATTGAAGCTGAAACCGATGTAATTTTTGAACCGTTTGTCGATGGAAAAGAAGAACACTCAGACTGGTTTTTGGAAACGTTTGAGAATTTTACAAAAAGCTGCGAATTAGAAAGAGCAATTTTAAAATCTGCCGAGTTACTTAATAAGGGAGACTATGGTCCAGTTGAGGGTTTGATTAAAGCAGCAGTTCAGATTGGTCTTATTAAAAATATTGGCATTGATTACTTTAATAACCCATTAGAACGGCTAATGCAAATAAAAATGCACAATTCACAAACAAGTACTGGATGGACTGCTCTTGATCGTGTTTTGTATGGCGGATTTGATCGCGGAACGTTAAATATTTTTTCTGGTGCATCTGGATCTGGTAAGTCTTTGTGTTTAATGAACTTGGCTGTTAATTGGATGCAAAAGGGTCTAAACGGGGCATATATCACATTGGAGTTGAGTGAACAGTATTGTTCTATGCGTATTGATAGTATGATTACTTCTGTTCCTATGCGAGATATTTTTTCAAACTTGGAAGATGTGGCAATTCGAGTTAAAATGAAAAAAGCATTAATGGGACAATTGCAAATTAAGGCATTCCCTGCACAAACACTGACTAAAGATTTAAAGTCGTTTATTAAAGAGTATCATATCCAAACTGGAAAAACTTTTGATTTTATTATGGTTGATTATTTGGATTTGATGATGCCATCTTCTGTTAAAATTGATCCTACTAATTTGTTCATGCGTGACAAGTTGGTGTCGGAAGAATTAAGAAACATGTCTATAGAAAATAATATACTGTTAGTAACTGCAAGTCAGTTAGGAAGATCGGCAATTGATGAAGTAGAATTAGATCATGCTCATATAGCAGGTGGTATTTCTAAAATTTATACAGCGGATAACGTGTTTGGTATTTTTACAACAAAATCAATGAAAGAAAAGGGTAGATATCAGTTACAAGCATTGAAAACCAGAAATTCAGGTGGACAGGGCACAAAAATCGATTTGGCAATAAACACCGATACTTTACGTATTACAGATTTAGAAGATGGTGATGATGACATGTCTGCGTTAAGCCCAAATAATGTATTGAATAAACAATCTTCGTTTACTAACCCAACGGATGAACTGAAAACCAAACTAACTGAAAAACGAGATAAAATAAGTTCACATCACAAAACTTCAAACGATAGTAGAACAAGTACTGAAAAGGAAAAGACCAGCTTGGATAAACTTTTGTCAAAAATGAAAAAAGAAAATTAACGCTAAATACAAAATACATAACAGAGTAACGTTTATGCAAAAAAGATCAATGTTTGATGAATTAGAAAGTTTGATTATATCTAAAGATAAAGATCAAATTGTATGTTCACGTGCGTCACATATTATAGAAAGTGCAATCAATTTGATAAATTTTATAAATGATCATTACTCTGAAGAAGATGCAGATGAATTGCAAAGAAATTTTATCAATAGTATAAAGAGTAAAAACTTTTCTAAATTTAACAGGACTATTAATAAGATTTCAAAAAAGAAAGTATAGGCACAACACAAATGGGTGGGAAAGATGAATAGACATGGAAAACAGTTGAATGCCAAATCGTTAATTGTGGAATACGAAGAATTTATTTCAAATGTTTTAAAAGGTGCCGGTGTAGACCATGATGTTGCAGATATGTTCACTATTGATAATTCTGTCGGAAACACTTTGCGCTCAAATAAGGATGATGTTGGCCTTTATAACAAACTGGATGTATCCGATGATGATTATTTGAACTATATGACACATGACAACGATGTTGTGCCAAATTTTGATAAACACAGAACTGCAGAACTAGTGACTCCGTTGCCTGATGCCCCTAAAGATTTTGATAATTTTGCACTTGCTGGAAAAAATTGTTTGAATTTTATATCATCTATTAAACGACTTGTCATTTTGCCTTCTTTTAATTATGGAAAGTTGTTTGTTAATACTAAAATTTCTGATACTTTGGCTAAAGAAGCAAACATGTTACTATGGGACATGCACAGCCACATTTTTGATAACATTAACATGTTTAAGGATTATTTAAAACGTAAGAATTTGCCGGATTATGAATCGTCGAGATCGAAGATTGATGATTCTATGAAAAAATATGTTGAGTACACTCTTTACAGTAACTTTAATAAGTTGTATAATAAGTTTTTGAGATTTCGTAAACTGTATGCAGACTTTGTCATTGATAACTTATCAAAAGAATCGTCAACCATTGACATAAAAAAGGCAAATTTGGTAAATTCGTTTATTAAAGTATTTTTATTGATGGGCGAAATGCAACAACAGTTGTTGAGTGATTACACAGTTTCTTCTTTGTTTTCTAAACCAATCGATCTAGTTTCTTACTTGGTCGAGTACGAATGGTACAATTCCGATAACGAACATGAGTGAATTAAAAAATGCCAGAATCGCTATTATCAAAAGCTAGAATTTGTCACTTAGAAGACCTTTTATTTTTTGAAGGAGGAGAAGGGGCACTTCGGGCATTAAAACTTTTAATACAGATTGCTCTTGGTGATGCAGATACATTGTCTATGAAAGTTGATGGAAGTCCTGCACTTTATATTGGAAGAAACGATAATGGCGAATTTGTGTGTACGGATAAATCTGGATTTTATGCAAAAACATACAATGGTAGATTTACGTCGGTCGATCAGTTTATTTCTAGAAAAATGAGTAGAGCAACAACTGATGAAAAAATGGAAAAGTTAAGACCATATTTGCGTGAAATTAATCAAAGTTGGTCACTGTTAGAATCGATTGTTCCTGAAAATTTTAGAGGTTATGTCAAAGGCGATGTAATGTGGTTTCCAAACAAATATAAAATAAACGGAAATTATATTTTGTTTAAACCAAATACTGTGTTGTATAAAGTTGATTCGCGGTCTGTCCTTGGGCAAGAAATTTTAAAATCGAAAATGGGATTTGCTGTACACACTTTTTATGATTTGAAAACGAAAACCGAAAACCCTGTATTTGATAATGCAGGGCTACTTGATAACACTAATGTGTGTTTACTAACACAGAAAAAAATTAAGAAGCAAAATGGCCGTTTAAATGTAAATATTAACAAAATAAAACGTATCAGAGAAAAAGTCAAAACAAATAAAAAGAATATTGATTTATTCTTTAATAAGGAAACTCTTCAATCAAGCGGTTTGGAAAAGCTACCATTGGTATTTTATGGTTACATTAACTTTCTTACAAAAACAATGGATTATTCCAACTTAGAATCAAGATTCATCCAGTGGATGTACCAAAATGCTGGAATTACTAACAAATTAAAAGTAAAATACAACGATTATATCACAGATAACAAACGCATTGTGGATATTATATTTGATTTGTTTATCGACATACAGCAACTCAAAAATGAGATCATTGATTTGTTGGATAACAAAGACGAGTCTGATCTTAGCGCATATGTCGATAACAGAAAAGGTGGAGAAGGGTATGTAGTTACGGACGAAAACGGTCCGGTTAAGTTAGTTAATAGATATTCTTTTTCTGCAACAAATTTCAACAAATAGCTTAAAAAGTCGCAAAAAAGCAATATATAAATAAACTATAATGCTAAATACATCTGTGCAATTATAATATTGCTTTAACTTATTAGGAGAATTTATTATGGCAAATGTAGAAAGATATACTGGCGATAGCCAAGGCGTAGTTAGCATGGATCGTTCCCTTGGAACAGTTGCTGGTCCAGTTGGTGCAATTATCAGCACTGGCTTGACAGAACGTCCTGTAGTGTACAAAATTACAACTTCATCGGTTGTTGATTTTACTGCAGAAATGGGCGTTGGCGGAGCAGTTGAGCAGATTATTCGTGTTATCGAAGCTGCTGCAACCGTTACTTGCTATCAGATCGATTATGTTTCTGGTGGAAATGCAACCAATGGAACACAGATTAGTTTGATGGCTGAACGTTCTGGTTGGTCTGATGCAGCGTTGACTGCAGCAATTCAGGCAATTGGTAGTCGTGCAGCTGATCCAACCATCCCGGTTGATGCATTTAACTTTGCTTTGGTTAGTGTAGCTTCTGTAGAAGGATTCAAGCTCGCTTAATTTTTTCAACGAAACACGGCCAGAGGGTGGATAAGTCGAAGTATCCTGCCTCTGGTTCTTTTTTAACCCAACAGAAGAATACAAATGCAAATATTAGAATGTTGGACATTAGTGGATATCACACACAACTGGATGAAAAAATCTTCAGATTCTGACTTTAGACGACAAGAAAGAAATTGGGAAATAGTAGTTCAGACTCTCAATTTAAGAACACAGATAAATTTAATAACATCATCAGCGATACTAAAAATAGACACGTCTAATATGTTTGGTGCTAAATATAGTGGCAACAATTTAGTATGGAAGTTTAAATTTTCTCACGATTTTGATAATTTGTATAAATATAATAACGATGATTTCTTTTATTTGAAACGGGATTTTTCACAAATTCCATTCACTGATGGATTAAAAGAAACCGTGAATTTTGACAATCCTGTGTTTGTGACAGAAGGGATTAGAAAAAATATACATTTTTGCTTTACAGATTAAGGACAATTTTAATGAAAATAATCGAATTAACTCCTATGTTTGGAGTTTATATGTCAAACGAAGAACACGAATTACTGAATAAGATAGGTAATGGTATTAAAAAATCAGAATTGTCTGAAAGAGAAATTGAGGTTTTGTATAGTTTGCATAAAAAAGATTTAATCAAACAGGTGAAGAAAAATGGAAAATACATTATCATACGCAGAAGAGTCAATGATTGAATATTTGGAAAAGTGGACTGAATCTGAAATTAAAAATTTAAGATTCAAGGTGTCGCCAAACTGTTTTAAAATTTCAGATGATAAAGTCATCGTGTTTGGGTTTGATATTATGAAGGAAGGCGACAGCTGGCATGTTATAAACACTGATAGTTATTTTGATAACATGCACCATGCTATTTTGTTTTGTGAATTGTTGCATGGAAAAATGTATAAACACGCAAGTGATTTTTTAGATGCAGCAAACAGGCTTCATTTAATTGTAAAAAATAAAGAAACTATTGCTGCAAAAATCAAAAAAGAAAAAAAATTAGAAAAAATTTATATATTACAAGATGTGGACTCTGAGATATCTGATCGGTATGTCAGAGTAAAAGAAAATTTTAATAATCTACTAAATACAATCAGTAGATTACCGCAAAGGGGATAAACATGGAATTATCAGATTTGAACAATCCTAAGTATAAAAAACTAGGAAAAATTATAGAAAGCAGAACTGGGTTAAAGACAAATTTCAAAGATTTGACAATGGAAAAAGCGTTACGTATATCCAACGATATATCAGAATCCATCAATGAAGTTAGGCTATCTTCGTCTTATCATAAAATATCAAAAAACAAAACGTTTTTAGAGATGCTTTTGCTTAAAGAGGCAATCGATGATTGGATTATCACCAATAAAAATAGCAAAAAGCAAAAAGTTTCAGAAGGTAGAAAGCAATTGAAAGAAGATGACATTAGTAAATCAGAAGCCATTTTAGCTGCAAAAGATTTAGTCGATTCTATTCAAAAAATGTTGCAAGATTGTGGAAAGTTACAAAATGAACAAATGCCAGCTTTGGTCGATGCTATTAGATCACAATTTGATAACGATAAAGCTGACAATTTTCAAAAATCGGCAAATGATTTGCTTACAAACCTAATGGGGACATTACAAAAAACAAGAAACGATGTTGATGTTACAGTTAGATCATTGACGGACGATACTATTTCTCCTGATGTTCAGTCTAAATTTGATAAAGATGTGGACAGGGACTTGGAGTTGGATGATGAACGCTCAGAACGTGGCGAAGATGATTTTGATGACGAATCGGATTCGGATGATATCAGCGATTTACACTCAGCCGATGGTGATGAAAAAGAATCACGCAAAGAGCATAAAAAAACATTAGACGATGATGATTTTGCATTGGCCGGTCAGTCTGGCGATAACGAAATGGGCAGAGGCGAACGCGAACGTCAAACAGAATCTATTGATTATAGTTCAACGCTTTTTGTCCCTGTGGTGTTGCGAGCTATCAAACTTTTCATCAATGATGGTCATTCTGAAGTTAGCACAAATGCTTTTTTAAATAAAGTCATGCGTTCGTCTGGTAAACCGTTTATGCTTAAAGATTTGATTAAAATTAATAGAGAATCTGATAAAATAAAAAATCTGGTATCGTCTATCGATGTTAACAAAATTAAGTTTAAACTCGATCATCTTTCTGCAAACAATGAACCGCCAGCAAAAGAAAAAAATAAAGAAAAGATTGTTTCTAAAATGGCAGAAAGACGCAGAAGCAGGGGAATTTAATGAGAATAAACGAAATTTTATCGGAAGAGGTTGGAGATGAAGGCGCAGATGTTTTTGCAGTAAACACTGTAACTTCCATTCTTTCTTTTTTGATAAATCGAGCAAAAGACATTGATGTCGAGGCATCTCTTAAAACAGACACGCTATTGGATTTAATCAAAAAGGCAGGTCTTGATTATATGACATATGATACATTATTATATATGTCAAAAGAAGTTCCTGTTATAAAAAATATGATTTCTTCGGTGGACGAAGACGATACTGTGCTTAATATTAACGACGAGATGCCTTTGGACAATAGCGATATATCCAACGATGATGAAAATGGCGAAATGGAAGATTTTGAAAAAGATTCCGATCATATGCTCGATGATGACGACCGTGATATATCTCATGATGACTCAGATGATGATTTGTTTTTAAATGACGAAAACGATATCTCTGATTCTGAAAATTCCGAAAAATATACTCCACCATCTAGCGATGACGTAGTTGATGATAATTTTAGACCGATACGACCATCTAATCCATCCATCGTAAGAAAAATGGCAAATGACGCAAGAAGAAATCGTTAAACAACAACAATAATAACATTTTTTGGAGATTCCTTTGAAAATACCATTTAATAGGAAATTCGATTATCCGGAGTTAGCTAGAGAACAAATAAACGGATATCGACACTATGTCACGCCAAATGGATATGCACCGTCTGTAACAACAATACTTAGTAACACGAAATCAGAAGAAAGTAAAAAAATATTAGATGATTGGATAGCAGCTGTTGGTACACAAACTGCAGAAAAAATAAAAACGGAAGCTGCAAATGTTGGCACAGTGGTTCATAAGTTATTAGAAGAATATTGCCTTGGTATAGAAAAACCGCTACGTACCAACTTAGTATACAAAATAGCATATCCAATGGCACAAACTATAATCCAACAAGGTCTTATTCCTCATATGTCAGAAATAATAGGTTCTGAAGTTGCAGTGCATTATGATATTTTGTATGCAGGTACTACAGATTTGGTTGGAATTTGGGATGGCAAACTATCAATTATTGACTTTAAACAATCAAACAAAGAAAAATTAGAAAACAGTGCAGCAGTCGATGATTATAAATGCCAATTGGCTGCATATGCAATTGCACATAATGAAATGTTTGGTACAGATATTCAACACGGTGTTATATTGATGTCGACAAGAGATTGTAAATATTTGCAGTTTTCTTTAAACGATCATTATGAAACGTATGCGTCTAAGTGGTTAGATAAAGTAGAAGAATATCATCTTAAATTAAATAAACACTAAATACATGTTATAGACAATAAGGATTTTTGCATGGCAATTACTCAAATTTCACAAATTACTACAAGGCAGGGACTTCAAGAAAATTTACCAGTGCTTTCTGGTGGAGAATTTGGTTGGTCGTATGATCAAAGGCGTTTATTTATTGGGAACGGTCCAAACTCACCAATACCAGGGAATACTGAAATATTAACAGAAATTAGTAATATCATGGAAATGCTTGGTGTGTATACGTACCAAGGAACTGATTATGGTTACACAGTAAGCACAGGAAACCCAACGGTATCGAGATCGCTTCAAGAAAAATTAGATGATTTGACCAATGGTAGAGACTTTGCAATTTTGCCAAACGGTCAAGATATGTCTACTAATTTTAATTTTGCAATAACCCAATGTTATGAAATTTCATTAATGAACAACAATCCAGAAATTAGAAGAGTTATTGATTTAGCTCCTGGATGGTATGTATTAAATTCAGATTTTATAAGAATATTGCCTTATGTTAGAATTCGTGGTGCAGGAAAAAACAATACCTTTATTGTGCAAATGAATCCAAATTTGCCAACTGCTGTGTTGACTGATGCAAAAGGTCAATTTGGTGGAAATATTGGAACTAATAACTCAATGGTGATGCCTGGATGGATTGCTATTGAGGGATTAACTCTTATAAATTATGGTTCTGGTGACGTTTTGCAATTTGATTCTGCAACTAAATCAGATTTTAAATCGGTTGGTTTTAAAGGAAACACACAAGTGCAGCAAACCGGAACGTCAAATGGATCGTGTATTAACTTTTTTGCGAGTGTAGCACCAAATGAATCGATGAAGTTTTTTGATTGTGATTTTGGCGGTAAAAGTTTTGGTATTTCCGCGAATGTTGCAGTCGACAATGTACTAATCGATGCATCTGATTTTGATAATTTATACCAAGGTGTTAACTTGTCAGTAATGTATACTACAAACACTATAACAAAAACGACAACCATTACTTCATCTGCACCGCAAGGTAGTTATATTTCTGCTTCTATTAATGGGATAGGTGGAGTGGCTATAAAACAAGATGGAAGTTTGTGGGGATGGGGAGACAATTCTTATTCTGGTGAGCCATTATCTACTGGAACGTTTGAACATATAACCGGAACTATAGCATCATCTACCCCAGTGTACACATCGACTTATTCGAATGGTTCTGTGTTGACGACAAATGTTTATCTTTCCCCAACCGAGATAAGTTCAAATTCTACCATTGTTATTAAAGAAGGAGTGATGATATCGACTACAGGAACAATTAATGATTATAATAACATTTCTTATCAAAACACTGTGGTGTTATCTTCAACTGGTGAGGCATTTATCGCAGGTGCATTTGCAGGATGTGGTGTAGCGGATACGAACTTTGTAACTTCTATTCTTTATTCGCCAGATTCGGTACATATAAAATATTATCCAATATCACATTTACCAACAAACGTTTTTGATTTCGGGTTTATGGCATATATCGATTCCAATTCGAATTTAGTTACTACTAAGTTTTCTAGAGATTACATGACTGGGATTACTAACCCAAACAATGCACAAACTGAAAAATTTGCAGTTGTTTTAGATTCTACAAATAAATGGAAACAAGTGTCTGTTGGTAATGGATTTTTTGCTGGCGTGACCACAACTAACGAATTATGGGGAATGATACAATACGGTAACACAAATTTTGCACCAGAGTTTGTGGCAGGGAATGTGAGAATGACAAAGCCAGTTCAGATTGGTACTTCAAGTAATTGGAAATCTGTTAGTTGTGGAGATCAAGCAATCGTTGCCGTTGATTTAACCGGAAATGTTTGGGGTCTTGGTACATTGTCTAACGCGAATGGTTATTATGTTAGTCCATTGGGAACTGGAAATGCATCTGCTGTATTGACAACATTGACGCAAATACCAGGAATTTCAAACGTGTCCACCGTATCAATTGGTGAATCATTGGCAATTGCTATAAAAAATGATGGAACTGCATGGTATACTGGTGATTTGTTGCAGCTTGCTTACAGTATAAGCCCATACCATTCTAATGTGTATGCACAATTAGGAAATTCAACATCGTGGGTGTCAGCGTCGGTTGGCCCAACAGGAGCAGCGTTATTAGATTCATACAATAACGTGTGGACGTTAGGACAAAACTCAGGAACAAGCAATGGACCAAGCGGATTGCTTGGATTAGGATTTTTAGATCCAGTTAACATTTCACCAGAAGCAATTCCTTATCCTATTAACGGAATGCAACAAACTGGCACGAATACGTGGGTTATATCAAATACGTTTACTTCAACTTCGTCTACAATCACTACATCTGCTGGAAATTTAAACACGATAAGTGGCAATGCTTACGGGACTAATTTTAAAATAATGGCATCGACTTTTGATAATATTTATGCAGAGGGTATAACAACTGAGCATGCAATTGGCGGAGTTCAAAATGTAGTTAGTGCATTTAACACTTTTAAAAATGTTGGAAATAACTTAGGCACAACTGGAGTCACTCCGGTTGTAAACTTTACTGGAAATAATTCATATAGTGTGGACTTCTTTAGTAGAAGCATCAACGATCCAGTTTCTCCAGTAAATTTAAATAACACTTTAAGTTTTGCCATATTACCAAATGGAAAAATGTTACTAGGTCAACAATTAAACGTAGGTGGATTTAACAATATTATTTTGGATAATTCTTCAGGAAATGTTGGTCTTTTGTCGTTTGATAATGTATCTCCCTTGACTATTAATTATAGCATATTGAGAGGAATAGACACAAGATATGGTACATTGAAAATTCTTCCTAATTTTGGAAATATAGTTTATGAAGAAGATTATTTTGAAACGAATGATATTGGTATAACATTAACTCCAATACTTCAAGGAAATTTAATCAACGTAAATTACCAAAGCACTTTATCTGGCAACTCAGCATCGTTTACAATATCATCGTCATCGTTGAGTTTGGGAAATTCAAATATGACAAACAAAACATCGGCTGTGTTGCCAAACGGATATCAGCCTATTACTCCGTTTTTAAATACTTAAAATATAACAACAATATAAGGAATAATTCATGCGTGATATTTGGAATAAATCTTCAGAACTAAGAATCAAAGAGTGGAGAAGTTTTAGAGAATCGCTGGATTTGTTAAGTTTTGAAGATGTATTGAAAAGCGTTCTTAATTTTTGGAGTTTTGCTCCGTTTGTTAATAATTATTTTAAAATCAAAGATAAATCGTCTATACCAAATCCGTGGGAATTGCTCGATGAAAATAAATATGACGATTTTGGAAAAATTCTAGGAATGTTCTACACGCTGGTATTAACAAACAATCACTCGGCACACAAGTATAGCATCCAAATTGTGAAATTTTCAGAACTGGATGAATCCGTTATTTTGCGAATCGATGACGATTATGTTCTTGGTTACGAATTTGATAAAATCGTGGCATTTCAGGATTTGCCTGATCATAAAGTATGTTCGACTTTTAACGAAGAAAATTTAGAGATATACAAATTAAGATAAAAAACAAAATAAAGATAATAAGTAAAAAACTAAATATACTTGTGCCTTGGCCTAAAAGACTCAAGACAGGTACAAAAATAATAAAAGACTCAATGAGGTTCAGCGATGCGATACACTTATAAAGA
>JAEHJW020005119.1_pt1 | contig 45692 bp, 78 predicted proteins | sample 9271431 | NCBI WGS metagenome assembly JAEHJW02
TGGGGGTGTGGCAGAAGAACGGCAGGCTCTCGTCACTCGGCACTTCGCACCGGCACCCGCTTCCCGCCTTGTTGTCGCAAATGCCAGCCTTGTCGCCCCCGCCGTAGATCGGGCCGCTATCCCGCGCCGGTTGCCATTTGTAGCCGTCCGTGCGCTCGGGATGGTAGCAGCCGCACCGCGCCATCCTACCGGCAAGGCTGGGCTTATCTGCCACGGTGCAACAGTCGTGGATGAAGCAGGACGGGTGGCTCTTGCCTAGCCCGTCGTGGTCTTGGGTGTGCGTCGCCATTGCCGCACAGCCGCACTTCAAATGCACCACCTCTCGACTCATTCGGGCATCCTCCGGTAGCGAGCATAGAACTTCAGGGCGGCGTACACGCGGGCGGACTTGAGGGGATCGCGGGCCACCCTCGCGGCATGTTGACGGGTGCAAGGCGGATTGAGGCGCTTCGCGATGTACGCAAAGATGTCCGGCCTCATGTCGAGGAGTTTGGCGGCGAGGTTGTCGTTCGGTGTCATAGGTGGAGGGTATAATGGGATGTCGGGCGGGGACTGTCAATAGGGAAAGAGAGGATTTTTCGAGAAATCTTGCGCTTTTAGCTAAGTGGTGCTATATAGGTACTTATATGCGGAACCCTGACGTCGTACTAGAGGTCTATGGCGGCTCACTCGACGGCCAGATGGTGCGGGTCGAGACGAGCGCGGAGTGCGTCCACGTCGGCGGCGAGGTCTACAGAATCGCCCGTGACGAGGACGGTTCCCGCGTCCTCCGCTACGTGGGCGTCGAGCACGTCGCGGCGTAGCCTCACGGCTTGCCCTTGGACGGGGTGTCCACGCAGACGGGCGAGATGAGCGTCGGCGAGTTGCGGTCAGCGTCCACCGCGAACCAGATAAACGCCCCGGCGAGTCCGAGAACGAGTAGCCATAGGCAGATGCGGTCGCCGACAGAGAGGATGGTATTCAGGCGGTCGGCGGCCATGCATGGCTCCGAGCAAGGAAACAGGCACCGATAATACAGACGAGAATGAGGCCGAGACAGATTCCGGCGAGCAGTTCGTCGAGCGATACCGAATCGTCGCGGTGGCCCGGAACACCGAAGTTGCGAGGGGTCATTGCCGTGCCTCCAGCGCCCGCTTGACGAGCGCGACAGTAGAGTCGGTACAGAGTTCGGATGAGGGGACGTGCAGGACGAGCCAGTTGGCAAGTTGGGCCTCGTTGCGCTTGATGGCGTCCTCGCGGAACCCCGACCAGCGGGTGTGTCGCCCATTGCCGTCGCTTTCCAGCGCTACGCCGCCATTGCTGGCGTCTTCGGGAATGGGCCACACAAAGTCCAGCCGCCACGCTCGCATATTGTGGAACTCATACTCCGTGATCGGTTCGGGCAGTCCCGCGTCGGCGCACATCTGGAGAAAGCCCTTCCGCCGTAGCTTCTCGGTTTCGAGTCCTTTCAGGGTGCGGAGCGATTGCGCCGTCCGCTTCTTGGCCTTCGGTTTAGCCTTCACGTTGCCTCCGTTCCAGTTCATCGCAGTCTATCGGGGGGTGCGGGGTAAATACGCCCGGGTCCATCGGCCAATGCTCGAAGCTGCGCGGGTACTGGTCGGTCGGGTCGAGGCGCAACCGCTTGGCGGCGATCACCTGCGCCTCGGTGTCGGCCCGCGTGATGACGGTCACGGTGATGGGCGTTTTCGTCACGGAGTCTCCACTGCGTCAATGGCGGCAAGTGGCACGGCGACGACGTGGCAGCACAACGTAGCCGCCTCCCGACACCGCCCCCGTTCCTTCGCGGCCCCAAGGGCTTCAGCGGCGGCGATCAAGGCGTCGAGTGCGTCGTTGTGCGGCCAGAACATCGTTGCGCCATCGCCGGTGAACGAGAAGCGTGTTTTCGCGGCTTCCCGCGCTTCCCGCACGCGGGCTTCAAGCGTGGCGAGCGAACCGTTCGAAGAGTTCGAAGAGTTGGGGTCGGTCATTCGGGCGTCTCCGTGGTGGGGCAGAGGGCGCGGTCAATCGCGTCGAGGACTTCTTGGCGCGTCTTGCTGTCGTCGTCCTTGTGGTGCCTCAACGTGCAGGGCTTCGGCCAGATACCGTCGCACCCGATCAGCGCGACCGCGTGCCGTGCCATCTGCCCGTCACCGATGTAGGCGAGGTCAATGGCCTGAGCCAGCGGGCAGGCGTCTTCTGCCACGCACTGCCCACAGTTCGAGTCGCGCCAGTCCGCAAACTCAGACCCGCAACTGAACGGACGCACGCGCTCTGCCGTGATCTTACTCATGCTCCCCTCTGGGGGTGGGGGTGGATGGTGCGGCACTCAGTTCCCGCCTACGGACACACCGGCCTCTGGGGTTGGTCGTCTGGGGTGTAGGCGGCGTCCAGCGCGGCGGTGAGCATTTCGTGGACGTGACGGCTCGACAGCGTGTGGGTGCAGCGGAGATTGTGGATACGCTGCGCCCGTTGGACCTGCGCCTCGGTAATCGTCAACGGACTGTCCATCGGTTCGATCTGGATGCGGACGCGCTTGGGCGTTCTCATCATGCCTCCGTGGTGTCGCTCGGTGCCGGTGGGGCAGACAGGGCGGGGTACACGCGAAGCCCCGCACCGAGCAACACGTCGGCGATCTCCTCTGCGCTGACGCCAAACATTCCGTCGTATCCGCCAAGGTCGAAGTCAAGACCGAGAGCAGCGATGATGCCTTGTTTATCCAGTGCCCCCTCGCTGGTCTGTCCCGACCCACGGAGGGCGGCGAGGATGCGGCGGTAACTGTCTGCCGTCTCGCGCTCGCGGGCCTCTGCCTGTCCGCAGGCAAGTGCGCCGAACTCGTCGGCCAGTTTGTCGTAGGCGTTCATCCGATTCTCGATCAGCGCGATGTCTTCCGCCGTGACCGGCTGGCCCTGCGGGGAGGAGGGATGCGTTCCCGCAGGAGCCGGGGCGGTGCGCGTGCGAAGCTCGGCAATCAGCGAGTCGAACGTCTGCCAGTCATCCAGCAGGTCGGCGTTGCGAAGCGCGTCAGCCAGCCCATCCAGCGTCAGGTCAGCCATTGTCTCTCGTCTCCCGTGTGGGGATCAGCGCCAGTAGGGCGGAACGGGCGATATTTACTTGTGCAAGATCATCGGTGAGGTTGTCACTGTCGTCCTTGCAAGCTCGCACCGCTTTCCGAAACTCCTCTATCGCCGCTTCGACGACTTCGGGGGTGGGCGGCACGCGGGGAGCGGCAGGCTCAGCGGCCTTCCACAGGTTGCGGGGCGCGCTGGACATCCCTTCGTGGAATGCGCTGCATTCGACGCAAGCGCAGTGGTCGTCAGCGCCACCAAAGAAGACATGCTCGCTGGCGTGTCCCCTCCCGTCTTCGCGACAGGTCGGGCAGAATGCCCCCTCTGCCTCAGCCTGCGACGTAAAACGTCGCGCCCCGTGCGCATCGAACACCCAGTCGCCACACTTGTCCTTGCCATCCCACCAGCACGGCGGGTCTTGGTGTTCTGGCTGTGACCGCTCGATCAGCCAGCACGCCGTCGTCGCCTCCCCCGCTGGCACGGAGGACGCGGGGGCGTCTACCAGCGCGACGATGGCGGCGCGGCAAGAGGGGCACCCATTGCGCGTGTGGTGATGCCCGCTCCGCTGCGTCTCATCTTTCAGGAACTCGCGGCGGCAGAGATATCGGGCGAAATTGGCTTCTGGTACGTTCAGTTCGCGTGTCATTTCTTGTCCGCTCCCGAGGACGGGGTGGTGGGGAGGGCCGCGAGCGGCACGACGATCTCGTATTCACGGATTTCGCATCCGGCCCGAGAGGGATGCGGGTCGTGCCAGAGCGTGCCGTCGTGGACGATGACCGCGTGTTCAACACCACGCGGACTCGGGCCACAGCCAATCGCGAAACCACGCGGGACTCGCGATCCCATGTAGGCCACGGTCCACCCAAATTCCTTGAGCTTCGCGATCATCGCGTTGTGGTAGTTGACATCGAACTTCTGCCGCGATCCGTCCGACACCTGTTCGCTTGGCACCAGCGCCGCCAACTCCTGATGGGCGATCCCGGTAAGGCCAGCTAAGCACGCCGCCCAGCAGCCGTTGGGCGCTTGATCGTACTTCGCTGGTTTCTCCCTCCGCTGGCCGTCCCGAAGGGCGACGTTCTCTTGCTCTAGCTCATAGCACCGTGCGCGGAAGCCCTGTAGCTCTGCCTGCTCTGTCCCCACGCCACCGCAGATGCACGGCTTCCCGCTGACGGGCTTTCCCGAGCCAGCACAGACGCTGCACGCTTCTGGACCACACTGGCCGGCCAGCGCGGACCGCTGATCGGTAAGAACTTTCGCCACGAGTCGATCTTGACGCACGAGCTGGTCGAGCGCGGTCCGCACGTCCTCACCACGTCCGCAGACTTCGCCGTCGTTCAGCACCACCACCGACCAGTCAGGCGTTGCATCGTGAATCGTGACGCCATCCGTGGTCGCGCCAACAGTCGTTGCGATAGCGTCAATCCTCTCAGCGTCGGTGATTGGCGACTCCTCGGCACTCACCTCCCCGCGCCCCTGCGGACCCGCCGCGTCCACCGGATAGACCGCGACCTCTTGCACGTCTTCGTCGCCGCACGCCGTTTCGTCGGCGTCGCCCTCGGTCAGGCAGAACCGGCGCGGCTCGCCTTCGGGACTCAGGACCGCCCAGCGTCGCCAGTGGACAGGCCGGAGGTCCGGCCCCTGCGGACGGGAGAGGGCGGGCAACATCATCATCCGCTCATGGCTTGGCCGCTCGCGCGTCAGTCGGGTGAGCCACTGTCCGCAATCGGCGCAATGCTCTGAGTCGTGGTACACGCCGTCGCCGTCAGCGGACGCCGCATCGCGGTAGTCGTCAATGTGCAAGTGCGAGCATTTCGGTGTCTCGCTCACGGGGCGCGGGGGAGTCGGGTTAGCGGGCACGGGACGCCTCCTTGCGCTTGATGGTCTTGCGGACTTTGCGGGGTGCGTTCCGCTTCTTGCGCCACGGGGCGAGGGCTTTCCGCATCGACCGAATCTCGGCTTTCTCCGGCTCGCTGAGGTTGACCGGCATCTGGTAGAAGTAGCGGTCCTCGCCGAGCAAAAGGCCCTTCGTCAGCACGCGCATCAGCCAGCGCACGCCAGCGTAATGCACTTCACGCAAGATCGGCATTGCGTCGTCAGGATTGTAGATCACGTCACGCATCCTTCGGTTCTCCCGTCGTGGAGGGGGCAAGAGAGATTTCCAGTTCCCGCACGCGCCGCCAATCGAAGTAGCCGGGCAGGCAGACGCGACCCGGCATCCCCTCTCGCTCCTCGGTGAACTCGTCTCCACCCTTGCGCCAGAACTCTAGCACGCGCAGGTCGTCGCAGTTCATCGTCGGGCCAGCCGGACAGCACCCGACGTTTGGCGGGTCGCCGTAGTGGAGCGACCGCACCCGCTCCAAGGTCAGCGGCGTTAGCGCCTTGCACTCACCGCGCACGAACCCGACGCGCGGCCACGAGAACGCCACGAGGAACTCGGCCCCGCAGGCCTGACAGGCGATGAGGACCAGCGCGCACTCTTGCGCGTAGATGTCGGCGGTTTCGTCAGGGGTGAATGGGACATAGCGCGGCACCCCGTTCTCATCCCACCAGCGGGGCGATTCAGGGATGCGCGACCGAATATCATCGTAGCTATTCAGCATTGTCTAGTTCTCCGTGGAGGGGGCCGCTGACCGCGCGGCGTCGGCTCTGTGACGGGCACGGCGTCGGCGGTCCTTGGCTGCTTCGCAGGCCCGACACTTCCGCACTAGACGAGGCAGCCCATTCCGACGCCCGTGCCAGAGGTATGTGTTCTCTGGCGTGAACGGGTGTCCGTGGTCACAGGCCGTCTTTTGGGCATTCATGGCGGGTATGCTCTCGCTGTTCTCAATTGAGTTCTGCCTGTGCGTTGCAAGCCGCAAATGGGCAGGATTTACACAACGACGGACCCTACAGACGTGATCCAGTAACATTCCCTCTGGGATAGGGCCGTTGTGAAGTTCCCACGCATACCGATGGGCCCTCGCGGTGCAGACCCTCGTTGGAGAGAAGCTGCCATACCCGCCGATGTCGATGGCCGCCGTCCACAGCCAACACCCCGAGGCATCGTCGGCCTTCCACTTGGCGTCGAAGCGTTCTCTTGCGGACGGGCGCGGATAACAGCCTCTAGGCATTACTCCTCCGTATCGGGTCTACGGGGGGCGCGTCAGTCATTGCGCGTGCCCTCCCCAAGCCACCACATCAGCCGGTCGGTCTGCTTCTGGCGTGCGGCGGCCCTAGCGGCGTCCCTAGCGGCGGCCCCAGCGGCGTCCCTAGCGGCGTCCCCAGCGGCGTCCCTAGCGGCGTCCCCAGCGGCGTCCCTAGCGGCGGCCCCAGCGGCGTCCCTAGCGGCGTCCCCAGCGGCGGCCCCAGCGGCGGCCCAAGCGGCGTCCCTAGCGGCGTCCCTAGCGGCGTCCCCAGCGGCGTCCCTAGCGGCGGCCCAAGCGGCGGCCCAAGCGGCGTCCCTAGCGGCGTCCCTAGCGGCGTCCCTAGCGGCGTCGTCTACCTCGCCCAGCGCATACAGGAAAGACGTTTCGAGCGCGACGATGGATCGCTCGTCTTTCATCAAGTGAATCACGTCGTTGGCGCACTCCACCGCGAACAGGCGTGCGGCTTCCGCGCCCCACGGTAGTTCCTCGACCAGTCGCGCCTCGCTCGCCACGACCTTATCGGTGCCGTGAATGATCGTGCCACGCAGCTCGATCACGTAGATGTGCAAGCCGTAACTCAGGAAGTCGATCACCTGACTGCGGGTGCAGGCGTGATAGCCGCGCTGGCACAAGACGGGGTTTTCGACCGCCGGCATCCAGTCGCCGGGAATCCAGCGGCCATTTTTCTTCGGCCCCTTCCACTTCGGGAGGGACCAGCGGAACGTGTCGCTCTTCTGCGTCAGGCCGTCATCGCGCAGGACTTTGTAGTAGCGGGGGGGCGCGTCAGGGTGCGTCATCGGGTGTCTCCGTGGTTGCGTGCTACGCTAAAGTGGGTGTCGTGCGGTGTCAATAGGGGGATGCCTGAACCTTCAGGGGTGCGGCTACGGGCGGTTACTTCGTTTTGTAGAACGAGATGAACAGGGCCACCTCTTTGATCGCCGCCTCGCTTGCCCGCTTGGCGATCTTGCCCCATCGCTTGTGTAGCCCGTCGTGGCAATCCTCGCACAACACTTCTAGGTCGCTGTCCAGTTCGTCGTACAGTCGGACGTAGGTTTTGTGGTGTAGGCGCAGGTCTTTGGACTTCCCACAACACGCGCACTTATTCCCACGCTCGGCAAACAAGCGTTTCCGTAGGGCGAGCCATTCGGGGGACTTCAGGTAAGCCGCGTACTCGGGGTTTTCCGTCTCGAAGCTCCCCTTCGAGCGCCAGCGGTTCCGGCCCTGCTTTCGGCGGGGCTTCATTTGCCGTCGTCCAGCAACTTGCGCCAGTCTTCAGCCCTGCGGGGCAGGCGTTGCACGACGGCGGTTGGCGGTGGCAGTTCGCCCTCTTGTGTGACAAGGGGCGCAGCCCTGCTACTGCTTTGCTTTGCTTTGCTACTGCTACTGCTACTGCTACTGCTAGTCGACGGTCGTTCAACGGTCGTTGACGGAGCGTTGGCTACCCGTTGACGGGCGTTGACGGATCGCTTGCCAGCCAGCGATGCTTGGGTGCGGCGGGAGTCGGTTTCGGTGCGCTCAATCTCTAGGCGCTCGGATGACAGAACGCCATCGTGACCGTCCATCGGGCTAAAGAATCCGGCCAGTTTGGGCCACGCCTTCTGCATTACTCCAACGGGACAAAGGCAGATGGCGGCGAGGGCTGGCACGTTGTCGGGGATGCCGCCCCGAAGCCAGCACTCGTCAATCAGGTCACGGTAGAGGCCGCGCTCGATGTAGGTGAGGGCTTGAACGCGGCGGCTGGCACGGAAGTCAATGACGTAGAACCGATAGTAGGGGAGCGCACGGGCTTTCATTGGACGGGGAGAGCAAAGGCCCGCGCCGCCCTCGGGACTAGTCCACGCAACGCCGAGGCGTTTTTGTGGCACCGAAGACGGACGCGGGCCAAGTGACTCTATTGCATCGCTCGCGCCTAGTAACGCGGGCGCCCCCAACTTACGACGCTTCCCCTTGCCGGTCAAGGTGGGCATACCGTTATCGCACCTCTGGATAGGCAGTCGGGATGTTGACGTTCTGGTGCTGCCGCTCGCACTCGTTGCAGCAGAAGATATGTCCGTCTGAGCGTCCGGTGACGTACTGGTAGGGGTGCAGGGGGGTGCGGCATCCGTCGCACCCGAGGGCGTCCCCGGTACTGCCGAGGGCGAAGTGGCATAGGGAGAGGCTGGCGGGCGTTTGATGGCTTGGCGGGCCGTCCCCGGCGACTCCAGGGCTATTCTGGGGTGCGTTCACGGGACTCTCCGGCGACAGAAAGGGCGATACTGGCCAGCGGGTAGGCAAGGGCAAATACAGCAATGTGCCATCCGTGGGGGGCCGCTCCACCTGCCGCTCCTGCGAGCCCGAAGTACACGGCGCGGTCAACCTGCAGTCGGGTCATTTTGGGGAGTCTCGGCGGTGGTAAAGAGGCGGTCGCGGCACTTCTGACACGACACGCCGGGAAGGGCGGGGGTCCAGTTGTGCCATACGTCGGGGGTGCCGCAGATGGCGACTATCGGCACGTTTCGCAGAATGTCGTCCGGGGTGGCGAAGTGAATGGAGCGGGGTTCACGCATAGTCGCACCTCTCTAGGTAAGTGGCAGGGCCGCACCCCGACAGAGTGAACAGACAGGAAAGGCGGAGATAGGGCCGAAGGTGAGGCGCCACAAAACAACTGGCGTAGGGACGCGGAGGGACCAGTCATAGGCGAGACGCAACGCTGCCAACTGGGGGGAGCATCCGGCGCAGGGGAGGACGGCGAGGGTAGAGGCACCCGACACAATCTCATAGAGCATGATTAGTGACTCCATGCGAGGTAGTAGGAACAGGCGTCTGGGCACTCCTTCTGGCGCGCTTCGGCGTAGGCTCTGGCGATCCGCTCGGGCTGGCAATGGGCGGGGAACTGGTCGCGGGGGATACGTTGGGCGGTGCCCGGAATGGGGTTGCCCTTCCAGTCTTCCAACTGCATGAACCAGAAAAAGGGGCTTTCGGGGATCATGGTTAGAGCCAGCGATGGTTGAGGGCGCGCCCGTCACCATACAACTTCAGTCCGAGGGTGTAGGCGATTTCAAACCCCATATCCTGCCCACATCCGGCCATCTTCACGCTATCGCCCTTCCCCATTGACAACCCGAGGGCCGCAGCGGTGGCGTAGTTAGGATGGCGCACGTCGCCGTCGGGCAGGATTGCCACGACGCCTATCTCGCGAGACATCCCCGACCGGCTGACGTGGCGCAGGATGGTATGGACGGTGGAACCAACGGGGAACCACTGGCGCAGGTTGTCGAGCGCCGTCTTCTGGTCTTCCTTGCTGTGGCGCATAATGGAGACTCCGGAAGGTGTTTCGTGAGTACTGCGGGAACGGACGTAACTGCGCCTCTGACAAGTACTTGGGGTCGCACCTCAGAGAGAAAGGGGGGAATCAGGGGGTTAGCGCGGGAAGCGGGTAGCGAACTGGCCTGACGATGCGACGACAACGGCATACCGCCACGTTGTATATTTGTCGGGCCTCTCTGTTGGGTGTCAAGTGGTGTCCTAATGCGAGTGAATCATACCATCGCCAGCATTGCGCGCAAGTGATCCGCGTCACACAATCATGTCCGACTTTCCCTGATTCTTTCGGACGCATAACGCCACGACGCTAACCCTTGCACATTGCACGACTCGCCCCAACCCGCTATCTTGCCACCGCAAGCCGACGCCAACTAGCAGCCGCCGCCACCGCACCCCTAAGACCCTCAGTGACGCCAGAAACGTTCGACGCCATCATAGACGCCATAGAGCAAGGCGAAACCCTCAAACGTGCCATCGCCAACGCGAAAACGAGTTGGCGTGCCCTCCAGCTACACATCTTCAGGGATGACGACGCCGCAAGCCGTTATGCGCGTGCCCGTACGGTGTCAGCGCAGTTCTACGCGGACAAGGCACAAGAGGCCGTCGAACAGGCGAGGACGGGCGAGGAAGCGACGATCGCGCGCGTACGCGCCGACGTGTACCGCTGGCGCGCACGGGTAGCGAACCCGCGCGAGTACGGCGACAAGGTGGAGGTGGAGCAGACGGGTACGATCCAACACTTGCACCTCGCCGCGCTCCAAGCTGCTAACGCTCAACGTATCAACGCGTTACCCCCCGTCACCGCACGTATCGCGTTACCCGTAAACGAGAACCCGCGTACCCGCGAGGGCCCCCCCGATTCAAAAGACGGGGGCGGGGACGTAAAGGGGGGTAGCACCGCGCACGAGCCCCCCGTGATCGTAGTACCGGAGGGGATGCGGGTAAACGGAATGGGGAAAGTGGTGCCGGTGGTACACGCGGTGGGGGCTGAGTCGCGGGTACGGGCGTTGGCGAGTGATGGGGGAGAGGAGGAGGAGGTGGAGGGGGGGGTAGGGGAGGACGGCGGAGAGGAGCCCCCCTTCGAGGTAGTGGAGGACGGGGAGTAGGGGCGGAAAAAATCCTAGATTTTCTGGCCAACTATCACAGTTGAGCGATTGAAGTGCGAAGTGGCCAGCGGCTGGAGACAGTGATTACAACTATAGAGGGGCTGAAAACGCCGTCACAATTGGCGATGAAATCGGGCGTTTTGACTGCTTAGGACGAAGCCGAACGGGATGAGGCACGAGACTGTGGCTCTCGGGTAGCGGGTTCGAGCCCCGCCGTCCTGACTCACCGGAGGACATAATGTTCCACGTGAAACGCTGGTTCGTGGTGGCATTGCTTGTGCTGGCGGCGTGTGCGGGGGCGGTGACGGGGGTGATCCCGATTGAGTAGGAGGGGGTGGTGTTGGTGGGGCCGGTCGGGAGCACGCCAGCGGAGCCGGTGGACTCGGTGATCCTGTGCGACACGGTCTGGACGCTGAAATCGGTCTGCTGGCAGGCTAGGGACTCGGTGCAGCCGTAAGCGTTGCATTCTGCAAGACCGTGGCAATTTGCGGGGGTCGGGGGTGTGGCGTTTTGCAAGGGTTCCCTTGACCCCTTGTTCGTTTGGTGGTAGGTTGGATGTAGCCCGCGAAAAAATCGTGGGTTTGTCCGGGGGATTAGGGGTGGATGACCCATAACGCGGAGTGAGGGATGCCAGCGGTCAAGGAGTCGGGCGACCAGACGTTTATGGTACCCGCAGCGAGCGGTTCGTACGCGCCGGAGCGGTGGACGTGCGGTGACGTGAAGGCGGGGCAGCCGTGGGACGCCTTTCAGGGCGTGACGGCGTCGGTGTATGCGTCGGTGACGGGGATGGTCGTCGAGTTGTGGTTGCCGCGTTTCGGGGCGACGAAGGGGTCGATGATCGACGACGACTACAAGTACACGGGGAAGTTCATCGGGGCGACGGGCGCGGAGACGTGGGCGCTGGCGGGGTATCCCGGCGCGCAGATTCGCGTTCGCTCAGGGGGCACGGCAGGGACGGCGACCGTCTCCTGCTCGGCGTTCTAGCTCATGCGGCGCTTTGAGCGGATGCGCCGCCGGGACTGGAAAGCCCCGTTCTCGTGGTTCAACTGGTACTTCATGGCCACGCGCCTGACGGCACTCATCAGCGTCACGCGGCTGGCGGAAGACCTCACCGTACGCCTCGCGGAAGACGGAACTGTCCGCGTCTCAGAATAGGATACGCCCATGCCAAGCAACGATAAGATTTCCCTGATGACAGCCGCGACGGCGGGCAATCTCGCCGGAAGTACGACCGGGGTTGAAGTGTCGTCCCTGATGACGACCGTGCCGGTCACGTATTCGGCCACGCTCGCCCTGCTCCGGACCACGATGTTCGCCGGTGGCACGGGCTATACCGCTACCGACCCAATTACGGCGGGGGCCGCGAGTTTTACCACACTGGCGGCGTCAGGCGCCGTCAACTTCGGCGCGAACTCCCTCACCGCAGGCGCGGCCTCGTTCACGACGGGGGCGTTTAGTGGGGCGGTGGAGCTCTCCTCCACCCTCGCGGTGACGGGGGCGAGCACGCTGACGGGGAATGTGGGGATTGGTGGGGTTAGCTCTGCATCACAGGGACTAACAATCAACTCAGCCGCCCTGACTGGTACGACACAGTACGGCGCGTCGTTCGCGCCCGTGTTTACCAGCGGGGCAACTGTGCAGGGGCGTGTGTTGCAGGTGCTGGTGGCAACTGCCGCCGCCGTGTACACCATGCCTCTCGGCTACGGCATACACGTTCAGATTCCAACGGTAGGTGCAGGTTCTGCGATCACCACGATCTACGGTGTCAACGTTGCAAACCAAGGCGCGGCAGGCATCACGAACGCATACGGCGTCTACATCGCGGCGCAGAGCGGTGCGGCTACGACGAACATTGGCATCTACAACGGCGGTACGACACAGTTGGTGGGTGCGGTTGGCATTTCTAGTGCACCCGTTGCGAGTACCATGTTTGCCGTTGGCGGGAGTGTAGTTGCGATAGCTGGGCGTGGATACTCGCTTTACACGGGAACGAGTGTCGCCGCGTCGGCGAATAGCGACCTTCTGTTCAACGCGCGACTTGACCCGACGTTCACTAACGCTGGGGCATATACGGGTCTCGTTGTTTACGGCTTGTACGTGAATGCGTTCACGCCACCCGCTAACACGTCGAGTGCCTACGGGATTCGCGTCAATAGCATCACCGGCACTACAACGACGAACGCTTATGGGATGTACGTCGAAGCACCGACGGGAGCATCGTCGGTCAACCGTGGCATCTATAACGGCGGTGACTCCCACTTCGTGGGTTCGGTCGGAGTTGGTGTTGCCCCAATCGCGAGCGAGGCGTTGTACGTCGGCACAACGACGCTGACCGGCGCGTCGCAGTATGGTGTTGATGCGGAGCCGCTGTTTTCGAGTGCCGCGACTGGATTGGGCGCGGCGATGTATGCTCAGCTTCGCACCACGAACGCCGCCTTCACGATGGGTACGGGTGTCGCGCTTCAGATCGCCTCACCGAACATCGGCGCTGGAAGCGCCGTCACGAATGCCTATGGTATCCGCATTCTGAATCAAGGTGCGGCTGGAATCACGGATGCTTACGGCATCCACATCGCCGCACAAAGCGGTGCCGCGACCACGAACATCGGCCTCTACAACGCGGGGACGACGACGCTCGTTGGCAACGTCAGTATGACGGGCAACTTCAACGTCACGGGTGCGGCGTCCACGCAAGCGGCTGGCGTCCTCTCTATTGGCGGCACGCAACAGACAACCGTTGGCGCGGCTGGTGGTGCGAGTGCACTTCCTGCTACGCCAAGTGGCTATATCAAGACGTACATTGGCTCGACGCAGTTCGTGATTCCGTACTACGCTCAGGCGTAAGATGCGATCCCTCCTACGTCGATTTTTCATCTTCTGCCGCATCTATCCCAAGGGCAGTTGGGAAGATGTGATAGGGAGCGTCTAATGCGCCGCCTCCTCGCCTTCCTGTGTCGCCTGTTCCCGCGATTCTTCCCGCCGCCTATCGTGCGGTGGGAGGACGGGATCATCCATACCGATCCCCGCTACGCGGTCTGGTACGCGGAGGTCGTGGAGCGGATACGGGCCGTGCGGCCTGACGCCATCCAGACGCCGACGATGAACGTCACCGTGCGGCTCTACGACCGATTCCCTGCGGAGTCGGCCTCGTTGTGGGGCCGCGTCCTTGCGCCGAACGTCATTGCAGGGGACACGGGCGGGACGCTGGGCATGAAACGCGCGGTGGCGAGCGATGGGCTGTTCTGCCATGAAGCCCGCCATGCGATTACGGGCATTTCGGATCATCCTAGCTGGTTGTTCGACAACCTCAACCCATAAATCCATGTCCGACCTCACCGTCACGAATGCCGACCTCTGGTCCGCCCTTGTGTCCGTGCCGCCCGGCCAATCCGGCCCGCTGGCGGAACTCGTCGCCCTTGATACCCCCCTCCCCGCCTCCAACCTCCTGCGTCGGTCCCTCCGGCTGGCGCAGGCCGCGTTCGCTGATCTGGACGCTGACCGGATGAAACTCGTGAAGCAGTACGTCAGCAAGGACGAGCAGACGGGCGAGGAAGTGATCCAACCGGAGTTCCGCGAGGAGTTCGACAAACTGATGGCCGTCGAAGTCGTGTTGAGTGGTGCGGTTCCCGTGAAGATCAGCCAGTTGGGCGACATCAAGTTCGCGGGCGCGAAGCTCGACCGGATCAGCAAGTTCGTGGTCGAGGACGAGTAGTGCCCACGTCCGCCTTCGACGAGTTCACCGCGCGTTACGCCAACAACGCGGCGCTGTTCGTCGAGGAAGTCCTTGGGATGGACGGGCGCGATGCCCAGCATTGCATTGATCCCGAACAGCGGGAGCTATTGGATGCGGTCAGTCGCGGCGAACGTGGCATCTCCATCAAGTCGGGCCACGGATGCGGGAAAACCGCCGCGCTCGCGTGGACGATTGTGTGGCACAACGTCTGCCGCTATCCGCAGCGCGTGGTCGCCACGGCCCCGACGGGCGGGCAGTTGTTCGGGGCGCTCGCCAAGGAAACGAACATCTGGCTGAAGAAGCTCCCCGCTCCGCTCTATGACCTGTTCGACGTGAAATCGGAGAGCTTCAACCTCAAGTCCGACCCAGACGACTCCAATACGGAATATCGAACGAGTCGTGCCGAGACGCCGGAGGCCTTGGCGGGCGTCCACGCCGAGTTGGGCTGGGTGCTCCTGATCGCCGACGAGGCATCCGGCGTGCCGGATGAGGTGTTTGAGTCGGCGTCGGGCTCGATGTCGGCGCACAACGCCTGCACGATCCTCGCCGGGAACCCCGTGCGTCTGACGGGCCTGTTCCATGACACGCACACCAAGCTGAAGGATTACTGGCACACAATCCATATGTCGTGCATCGGGCACCCTCGGGTCAGTCCGAAGTACGTCGAGGACATGCGCCGTCGCTACGGCGAACACTCCAACCAGTTCCGGGTCCGTGTGCTGGGCCTGTTCCCGCTGGCCGATAACGATGCGGTGATCCCCCGCGACCTCATGGAACTGGCCCGCGTCCGTGAGGTGAACCCGCTCCGGGTGCTCCCGATCTGGGGCGTGGATGTGGGCGGGGGCGGCAAGGAGTCGGACGCCTCCGCGCTGGTGAAGCGTGTCGGCAATGTTGTCCCCGAGCACCCGCTGGCGTGGCATAACTTGGAACCCATGCAGTTAGTGGGCCGCATCAAGCAGGAGTGGGACAGCACGCCCGCCGACCAACGGCCCGCGACGATCTGCGTGGACAGCATCGGAATGGGCGCGTCCGTGGCCACGCGGTTGCAGGAATTGAACATCCCGGCGCGCGGCATCAACGTCGCGGAATCGCCGTCGATGAAGGACCAGTACGCCAACCTGAAGGCCGAGTTGTGGTGGGTGGCGCGAGAGTGGTTTCAGGCCCGTGATTGCTCGATCCCCGCGACCCCCGACACCGACAAGGCGCCCGACCTTGGGGATGAGGTGTGCGCGGTCAACTTCGAGCCGCCGACCTCCAACGGCAAGATTCGCATTGAACCCAAGGCCCACACCCGGAAGCGCCTCGGCCACTCACCGGACGCCGCCGACGCCTTTGTCCTGACCTTCGCCGAGAGCGCCATCAGCGCCCTCCACGGATCGGCGGGCTCTGGAAGCTGGAAGGAACCCCTACAGAGAGACATCAAATGGCTCGTCTGACCAAGAGCGGAATGCTCGACAAGCGATACAAGGACAGCGACGAGGCCGTTGCGGCCCACGTGGCGTCTGTGGTCGCCGAGAACCCGCGCGGTGCCCCTATCACCCTCGAAACCCCCGAATCTGCGGCAGAACCCCTACCCGCACCAACGGCAAAACCCCTACACGAACCGTTCTGTGTACTGGATGACGCGCCGGTGAACTCGGTGCTCGTGGCGCTGGCGTGTGACGGACAGCCCACGGAGCCGCACCTCCAGACGCCTGCGGGGAAGGTGGAGGTGCCGCACGACGATCTGGCGTGGAAGTTGCCGTTGCTGGGCGAGATCAAGAAGACGGGGCCACGGACGTATGTGGCGATCCAGCGAGACGACCCGATTGGGCGACAGCCACTGGTCTGCTCCACGGCGGTTGAGGCGTGTCAGAAGTTCAAGAAGTACTTCCACGACGAACGGGACTAAGCGATGGATCGCGGACTCGGCAACTTCCCGATGTACGTCCGGCCCGCCGACAACGGCGACGTGGACCTCAACGCCACCATCTCGCGGGCCATCACGGACGCGGTGGACTACGTGGACGGGGAGATCGCGCCAGAACGGGCAAAGGCCAGCGAGTACTATCAGGGCCTCCCCTTCGGCAACGAGCAGGACGGGCGCTCGCAGGCCGTGGCGACCGAAGTTCGCGACGGGATCATCAGTGTCATCCCCTCCGTCATCCGGGTCATCCACGGGCCGGAGCATCCCGTTGAGTTCGTCCCGAAGCGTGGGGACGCCGTGGGGATGGCCGAGCAGGCGACCGACTACGTGCGCTGGATTTACGAGGAGGACAACGGCGGGTTCCTCGTCACCCTGAGCGCCCTGAAGGACGGCCTGCTGAAGAAGCTGGGCGTGGTGAAGTGGGGGATGGAGGACGAGCCGAAGGTCAAGACCACGATCTACCGTGGCCTCGACCGCGAGGGCGTCGTCCAACTGTCCGAAGACCCGACCGCGACCATCACGCCGATTGCCCAGAATCCGGACGGCACGGTGGACGTGGAAGTGTCGCGGCAGGAGATGGTGGGGCGGATTTGGGTGGTGCCGGTCCCCCCGGACGATTTCTTCTGGAACCGCGAGGCCCGTTCGATTGAGGACGCGCTGATCGTCGGCCATCGGCTGCGCCTGACCCGCTCGACGCTTCGGCAGATGGGCGTGTCCGAGGAGGACTTGGACGAGTACGGCGGTACCATCGGGATCGCCGAGGAGACCGTCGAGGAGGTGGCGCGTCGCCAGAACGCCAACATCAGCGGCATCTCGAATGATGTAGAGATGGGGCCGGAGAACCGCCGCGTCCTGTACTGCGAAGTCTACATGATGCTCGACGTGAACGGCACGGGTATCGCCGAACTCCGCAAGATTTGCACGCTGGGCGACGCCTACCACCCGATCAAGAACGAGCCGGCGGCCTGCAAGCCGTTCGCCGCCTTCAGCCCTGATCCCGAGCCCCACGCCTTCCTCGGCGGCTCGTGGTACGACCGGCTGAAGGATATGCAGAAGATCAACTCCCAGCTCTGGCGCGGGATGTTCGACTCGCTCGCCATCTCGGTCTTCCCCCGCCCCACGTATGTCGAGGGGCAGGTGTCGCTGGCCGACCTGATGAACAACGGCGTCGGAACCCCTGTGCGCCAGAAGCAGCCGGGGATGGTGGAGTGGCAGGTCATCCCGTTCGCGGGCGACAAGATTCTGCCTGTGCTGGGAGCGACGCGGGAAGTCATCGAACGCCGGATCGGGAGCCAGCAGGGGGCGGGGTCGCTCGACCTTGACGCCCTCCAAAGCACCGAGAAGGGCGCGGCGGACGCGGCCATCACGGCGGCACAGGCCCAGCCGGAACTGCTCGCCCGCCTGTTCGCCGAGCATTTGATGAAGCCGATGTATCGCGGAATTCTGGAGATGGTCGCGCACCCGAAGTCGAAGGAGCGCATCTTGCGACTCCGTGGCTCCTATGTGCCCGTGGCCCCTGCGTCATTCGATCCCACGATGGACGTGACGTGCAACGTGGCGCTGGGTTCGCTCGACGTGGCGAAGAAGGTGGCGATCCTGCGCGATGTGGTAGCTGACCAGAGCGCGATCCTCCAGCAATACGGGCCGGAGAATCCGGTGGTCAGTATCCAGATGCTTCGCAACAGCAAGGCCAAACTCCTCCAGTTGCAGGGCGTCAAGGACGTGGAGGCATACTACAAGCCCATTCCCGACGACTGGCAACCGCCGCCGCCCGCCCCGCCGGAGCCGACGCCGGACGAACTCTGGATTCAGGCCGAGAAGGAGATGGCCTTCCAGAAGCAGATGAAGGAACTGGCGATCAAGCAGGACGAACTCGCCCTGAAGGAGAAGCAGCAGGACGCCGACGCCGCATACAAGGAGGCAGAACTGGCCTTCCGCGAGCGCGAGGCGATGGCACAACTCGAACTGGAGCGCGCGAAACTGGCACTAGAGGCCGAGAAGGTGGCGGTCCAGCGCGAGGCCATTATCGTCCAGCGCGAGCAGGTGAAGAATACGCCGGAGGCGGAGGATGAGTAGGGTCACGGAAGTCGCCGACGCGATCCGCCGCCTCCTGAAGGAGGACGCGGTGCGGGATGTGATGGAAGGGCTCAAGCAGGATGCCTACCGGCAGTTCTTGGCCGCGAAGAACGATGAGGATCGGCGCACTGCCCATGCGAACGCGCAGGCGGTGGACCGACTAGAAACGGCGTTTCAGGCTGTGGTGGACGCCGGAGACCGCGAGAGAATGGAAGCGGAAATCGCCGAACGGCGACCCTCCACTCGCTAACCACGAAGGAGCATATGTCCGACCTCGCCCTCGAAGCTGATTCTGACGGTTCCCTCCACGAAGCCGCCGAAGCGATCAACCGCCGGTTCGCCGCCCCGCTCACCGAGTCCAATGACTCCGGCGAGACTGCCGAACCCAAGGCCGAACGCCCGCGCGGGCGGGACGGCAAGTTCCTGCCGACCAAGAAGGCCGACGACGACACGATCCCCCTGACCCCCGCCGATGGCTCGCCCGACCCTGACGAAGCGGAACCGGAGCAGGCCGAGGAGGAGCCAGATGAGGAGCAGGAGGAAGCCGAGGAATCGCCTACTAAGGCCGTCCAGCCGATCAAGCTGAAGGTGGGTGGAAAGATGCAGGAGTTAGACGCGGCGGCGATTACTGTGCCGGTGAAGGTGGACGGGATGGTGAAGGAGGTGCCGCTGTCGGAGGCGCTGGGCGGGTACTCGCGCACCGAGGACTACACGCGAAAGACGCAGGCCGTGGCCGAGGAGAAGAAGCGGTTTGAGGCGGAGGTCGCTATTCCGCTGGCCGAGGAACGGCGGTATTATGCAGAGCGGATCGGCCTCATCGAGGAGGCCTTGCAGGAGTTTCAGCAGGAACGCGCACCAGACTGGAACACGTTGCGGATGCAGTTAGATCCCGAGGCCTTCCAGCAACGGTGGGTGGAGTGGGATACGCGACAGAAGCAGGTGGCGGGCATCCAAGCCGAACGGGCGAAGGTGGCCGAACGTGTCCTCGCCGCCGAGCAACAGGCCCTACAGGCCCGACTCGCGGAGGAGCACGAGAAGTTGAAGATGTTGATTCCGGAGTTCGCTGATCCAGAGAAGGGTCCAGCACTCAGAAACGATCTGGTCGCATACGCGAAATCGAAGGGCTTCACCGACGATGACCTCGCAGGCGTGACCGACTCACGTGTTCTGGTGTTGCTGAACAACTCCCGCAAGTGGGAGGAAAGCCAACTCAGAAGGCCGAAGTTGGAGGACAAGGTTGACCGTGTACTGGAAAGCGTCAAGCCCAGCAGCACGAAACCGAAGCCGAAACTGTCGGAGATTGAGCGGGCGAACGCAGACCTCGCGAAAACGGGGCGTGTGGAAGATGCCGCACGCGCCATCAATCTGAAGTTCCAACGACGATAACTCGGAGTAGGTATGACCATCCTGTCCTCGACGTTCACGCGCTATGACGCCATCGGCGTCCGCGAAGACCTGTCGAACGAGATCAGCAACATCGCCCCAACTGAAACGCCTGTACTTTCTAACGCGAAGAAGGGCAAGGCGAAGCAGACGTTCTACGAGTGGCAGACCGACACGCTGGACTCGGCGGTCACGTCGAACCAGCAGCTCGAAGGCGACAACATCACGTCGTATCCCGCCGTCACGGCGACGGTGCGGCTCGGCAACTACGCCGAGATCGCGCGCAAGCTCGCCTCGCTCTCCGGCACCGTCGAGGTGGTGGATTCGGCGGGCGGCGCGAACGATATGGGCTACGTCGTGGCCTCGAAGGGCAAGGCGCTCAAGCGCGACATGGAATCCTCGCTCCTCGCCAACAAGGCGTGCAACGCGGGCAACTCCACCACGGCGCGCGTCACGGGTGGCCTGAAGGCGTGGATCAAGACGAACTACGACAAGGCGAGCGACGCCACGATCCCGTCGTACACCACGACCCCCTCGGGTACGTGGACGGACGGCACGGCCCGCGCCTTCACGGAGACGCAGGTCAAGAGCGTGCTCCAGCAGTGCTACACGTCGGGCGCGAACACCAGCACGATCATGGTGGGCGCGTTCAACAAGCAGGCGTTCTCGGCGTTCTCGGGCGTCGTGGAACTGATGACGAACGTCGGCAAGTCGGCGGCGACCATCGTTGGCGCGGCTGACACCTACGTCAGCGATTTCGGGCGGCTCTCCGTCGTGCCGAACCGCTTCCAGCCGCAGAACGCGGCGTTCTTCATCGACTGGGACATGATCGCGGTCAACTACTTGCGTCCGTTCCACTCGCTGAACCTCGCCAAGACCGGCGACGCGGACAACAAGATGATCCTCGTCGAGTTCGGCCTCAAAGTGCTGAATGAAAAAGGATTGGGTTTGGTCAACGATTTGTCGACCTCGTAAGTCGTTGATGTAGAAGGGGTTCCGTGCCGCACCTCGGCATTGACATTCCTAACTTCCGGTGGTACTATGTGGCATGACTACCACCATGAAGCGGTGCCCGAAGTGCGGTGCGGTTCTCCCGCGATCAGATTTTTCTGGGGGATGGTGCAAGGGATGTGTCCGGAGAAGGCAGTACGAGCGATACCACGGAGATCCGGAGTATAGAAAAAAGACGCAAGCGTATCACCGAGACCACGAGCGTCGGCGCAGGGCCGATCCGGCGACTCGGGCTAAGATGCTGGAGAAGTTGCGGATCAAGTACGCGACCAACAAGACGTTTCGCGATGGGATTCGGGCGAGTGAGCGCAGGAACAGGGAGCGGTTGACGGGACGGGCGTTGTGTATGCAGGCGAAGGGGCGGGCCAAGCGGGACGGACGGGAGTTCGCGCTGGACCCGCTTGCGATACAGGCGACGTGGGAGACGGACCCGCACTGTGCCTATTGCGGGGTGGGGTTGGAGATGGGAACCAAGGCGTTCACGAACGTCTCGCCGACGCTGGACCGCGTAGACACGGCGAGGGGGTACACGCCGGACAATGTGGTGCTGGCCTGCTTTCGGTGCAACACGCTGAAGCGGGACGCCACGCTGGAGGAACTGAAGGCGCTGGTGCAGAATGTGGAGCGGGTGCTGGGACGGACAACTTCATGACATAGGATGGGTATGCCGCAGCCACGTTTACTCGATCATGACAGCCTGACGGGGATCACCGAGTTCTACCACTTCGATCCGCACACGGGCGGCTACGTCATTGAGACGCAGCAGGACATCGAGCATGTCATCGAGTTGAACAAGGCGGTGGTGAACGACAACGATACGGGCTGGAAGGGCGAGTGGCACCACGTCGCGCATATCCCGCTGTCGATCCTGATGAAGCTCGCGGAGGCCCAGATCATGACCACGGGCGGCGAGATTCTGGACGAGAAGCGGTATCGCGCATGGCTGAACGCGCCGGAGAATTCCCATTTCCGAGTGAAGCGGGGGCGCGTATGACGCTGGTGAGTGACAGCGGCCAGCCGTTGTACAAGGTGCTGATCGCGGTGCCGTGCGGGGAGTTGGTGCACGCGCGGTTCGCGCAGGACTTGGCGCTGATGATGGCGTATACCACGCACGTCCGGCCCGAGATGGAGGTGCATCTGGCGCTGGTGCAGGGGACGTACCTGCCACGGGCCAGAGCGGCGCTGGTGGCGCACGCGGTGGAGCGAACGGCGACGCATATCCTCTGGCTGGACGCCGACATGCGGTTCCCGAAGGACACGCTGTTCCGGCTCCTGCGGCACGAGAAGCCGGTGGTGGCGGCGAACTATCCGACCCGCCAGCCACCGATCCTCCCGACGGCCGTGATGGAAAGCGGGGAGTACGTGTTCGACCACGGAAGCGATCTGATTGAAGCGAAGCATGCGGGGATGGGCTGTATGCTGACGGAGATGCGGGTATTTCTCGCGCTTTCCAAGCCCCACTTCGCGATTGGCTACGCCCCGAAGGCGGACGAGTACGGCGGCGAGGACGTGTACTTCTGCGACAAGGCGCGGGCCAACGGGTTCGCGATCTGGGTGGACGGGGCGCTGTCGGAGGAAATCCGGCATCTGGGCGGGTTCGCGTTCGAGATGGGCCACGCACGGATGACCCGTGACGCGGCGCTGGCACAACAGGAGAAGCCCTAATGGCCTTGTCCACCTACACGGAACTCAAAGCCGCCGTCGCCGATTGGTTGGGGCGCACCGATCTCACGGCCGCCATCGACTACGACTTCCTGCCGCTTTGCGAGGCCGAACTGAAGCGGCGGGTCCGGCGCACGACGAAAACGGGGACGATCTACGCGAACGCTGCCGAGATTTCTCCACCCACTGATATGGCGGAGCCGATCTCGTTGACGCTGGATTCTGGCAACCCCTATCAGGACGTGCCGCTGACGATCGTGACGCCGCAGAAGCTCGCGGAGGTCAAGGCGATGTACGGCGGGGTGACGGGACGGCCCACGCACGTCGCGTACTACAACTCCAAGTTCCAGTTCGCGCCGGAGCCGGACCAGTCCTACGACTGCATTGTGGTTTACGCGATGCAGTTTACGGCACTGTCGGGGTCGAACACGACCAACGCCGTCCTCACGGAAGCGCCGGACGCCTACCTGTACGGATGTCTGTTGCAGTCGGCTCCCTATCTGGAGAACGACGAGCGGATTCCGGTGTGGCAGGCGAAGTTTGATAAGGCGATTGACCAGTTGAACGACGTGCGCCAGCGCGAGGAGTACGGCGCGGGGCTCGTCGAAGTGCGCCTCCCCTTTACTATCGGGTGAGCCGTGTACAAACTCCTGCCACTGAAACTACCACCCGGTATGCGGAACACGGGCACGGTGTACCAGTCGAAGGACCGCTGGTATACGGGCAACTTTGTCCGGTTCTTTCGGGACACGATTCAGCCCATTGGTGGCTGGACGAAACGCACGTTGACCGGCGCGACCATTATCGGTGTCCCGAACGCCGCGCTGGCGTTTACTGCTGTGACCGGCTCCACTCCCGTCCCCGCCCGCTATGTCGCCGTGGGAACATCGCGTGGCTACCTCTACGTGGTCAATACGGACACGAACGTTGTCACAGACATTACCCCCGCCGCCCCCGGTGGCCCTGCGACCACGAATGCCGGATCATTTGTGGTTGGTCGCCCCTATCGCATTACCTCATCCGGCACAACCAACTTCACGCTAATCGGTGCGGCAGACAGCAATGTGGGCACCACCTTCACGGCGACAGGTGTGGGGTCGGGGTCTGGTACCGCGCAGGATGACACTGAGGCGGTGTGGCAACTGGCCTCTTTTGGTCGCTATCTCATCGCCGCACAGGGATCGCGGTATTTCGGTACCACCACCTTCGACTACAACTACCTCTACGTCTGGAAGGGTGACGTGGCGGCGGACTGCGTGCGGTGCGACACGGCGGCGACGGCGGGCGGCGGAATCAGCGATGATCCGTATGCCGTGAACGGTTGCGTCGTGACGCCCGAGCGGTTCCTGTTCGCCTTGTGCGGTGCAACCCCCAACTCCGTGACCTATCCTCCGACGTGGGTGCCATAAATGGCTCTGATTGACTATAGCACGAAGCGCGCCTTGTGGCCCACGCAAGAAACGATCAGCGAGTGGATCGGTACGGCGACGAACAGCGCGGGGTGGCTCGACATCGCGGCGGCGGGCGACATCATGTGTGGAGCCACCGCCCGCAACGCCACGTTGATCTGGACGACTCGCGGTATGTGGGCGATGACCTACATTGGCGAACCGCTGTACTATCGCGCCGAGCGCGTGGGGGACAACTGTGGCATCATCGGTGTCCACGCCGCCGTCGTTTTGGACGCCGCCGCATACTGGATGGGGACCAACGGGTTCTTCGCGTTCGACGGCTTTGCCCGCCCAATCTCGTGCGATGTTTACGACTACGTGTTCGGCTCGCTCAATCGGAGTTACGCCTTCCGCATCTGGGCGTATGCCAATACCCCGTACAATGAGATCACATGGCACTATCCGTCAGCCTCGGCGGTAGTGTGCGATCGCTATGTGACGTACAACTACATCGAGAACCATTGGGTGATAGGCACCCTCGATCGGGCGTGCGGGGTGTCCGCAGCGCAGGGTGGTACCTCACCGATCCTGTTCAATTCGTCGGGAGAGATGTTCGACCATGAGACGGCCTTGGCGCGCAACTCTGAGGGAACTCCCTCACTGGAGTCTGGCCCACTGGAGTTGGAGGACGGGGACAACCTCGTGCAAATCCAGAAGATCATCCCGGATGACGAAACCGTGGGCGACGTGAACCTGACAATCTACGGGGCACAGAATCCGGATAGCGCCGAAACGACGTATGGCCCATATACCCTGACGGCCTCGACCTCGGTGCGTGTGAAGGCACGGCAGGCGCGACTGAAGCTGACGGAAGCGGTGGCGAATGCGTGGCGCGTGGGCGTCATCCGGCTCGGCGTCGTCAAGTCGTCGAGGCGCTAGATGGCGAACATGACGACAACAGGAACCGTCACTCTTCCGAGCGCACCAGCGCAGTACGACGCCCGTGAGGAGGCGCAGAACCGGCGTGCCATCATGGAGGCTATTACCCGTATCGGCTCCAAGGGCATTCCGAATACCAAGGGGCTTGTCTATATCAAGTCCCCGATGGATTACGGGGCCGTTGGTGACGGAACCACGGACGACAGTTCGGCCATACAGGCATGTGCCGATGATATTGATGCCAACGGTGGTGGGGCCATGTGGATTGACCGCTGGTACTTTGTCGGCGCCAACCTGACCCTCACCAACAAGGTTCAGCTCTTTGGAATCGGACCCACCCTGTGTGGACTGACGGCCAACTCATCGTTCACGCTCACGGTGTCTGGAGCGGCGATTGGATGGCGGTATAGTGTGGAGGGGATCGGGTTTGTCCGGATAGACTTGGTGTTCGGCGAGACGGTCAGCGATTTTGCACTCGGCTTGCGGATCGTGGACTGTACCTTTGACCATTGTGTGACGGGTATTTACATCGGATGGAACTCGTTCTATAACGAGATCACGGGATGCCACTTCATTGATACGACCACCGGACTGTATTTTGACGGCGAGGCGGCGTCAGCCAGTTCTGGCGTCTCCAATCGCATCGTCAACTGCGCTTTCTTCAACTCCGGCGATACGGGCGTTCATTCGGCCAACGTGGGTCTGTATTTCGATGCGGGATCACGGACTCCGGTTACGGCGGGGTCGTTTGTGGTGGGGCATACCTATGCCATTACGACGGTTGGCACCACGGATTTCACCCTGATCGGCGCGGCGTCCAATACGGTCGGAGTCTGGTTTACTGCCACGGGAGTCGGAAGCGGCACTGGCACGGCGACCGTTGTGGAGGCCCCGTGGGATTTTCACGTCACCGGGTGCCACTTCGAGGGCTGCGGGACGGCGGGTATCCAGATTGTCAATGGGACGCGCCGCAACTACTTCTTTGTCCAAAACTCACAGTTCGCCCGCATGACCCAAGGATTCTCCAACACGACGGCAGGATCGTTCGTTACGGGGACCGTTTATCAGATCGTGGCGGTGGGAACCACCAACTTCACGCTGATTGGAGCCTCGGCCAACACGGTGGGCATCGTGTTCACGGCGACCGGGGCCGGGTCCGGCACGGGGACGGCCTTGAAGGTGGGGGCCTATGCGATTCAGAACGACAATGCGGTCGTCTGGGTGGACAAGTGCGTGGCGTGGACCGATACGGTGCTGTTCAACAACATTGACGGGCGGATCACCGTTTCGTCGCTGACCGCGAATCCACAGGACCACAAGTTTGCCAAGATTGCCGCTGGCGAGGTCCGGGTGGATACGTCCACGATGTACACGCCCTACGAGCCGTGGGGACCAGTGTACGGTGGTTCGGACTTCCCGGTTGCGATGGTGGTAGATGACGATCCCGGGACCGGGCGACTCGTCACCTTCCGTTCTCCAGCCATTGTGCGCGTGGACGGATACAGCTCTCAGATGACCAATGCGTCGCCGGACGGGTACTGGAAGGCGACTGGCAACTATTGGCTTATCGCCCAGCCCGGCGACGGCAATAACCGAGTGATTGACTTTTCCATCGAAACAACGGCAGCCGGGACGGACAACTTCCTTCGGGTGCAAATCTCAGATGGTACGGTTTCTCCCTACATTGATCTGATTTTCCCGGTGTTCACGGGGGCTGGAACGTTTCGACTGGTCTGGGACATGGGCAACACGATTAGCATTAGTGGCACGTATTCGGCATGGACACCGGGTGCCACGACGACCGAGGGGTACTATTCCTCTACGGCCGATACGACGGGCATTACGAATGCCAAGTATCTCCAGTTCCACAGTCTCAAATATGGGGCGACGGCGTCCACGATGACCGTCCATGCCATTACGGAAACGGTGATTGGGCCGTTCGAGGCGGCGACCTAAGTGCCAGACCTTGCCGACTACCGCCCCCAGATCGAGGCCGCACTAGCCTATGGCGGGCAGTCGTACACGTTCGAGGACGTGGCCGACGAGGTGGATCGGGGGGAAGCGGTGGCGTGGTACGGCCCGAAGTCTATAGTAGTCACGCAGACAACTGTCCAGCCGGGCGAAAAAGTGCTACATTTCTTTCTGGCTGGTGGCGAAATGGCTGAGTTGGAGGCAATGACACCCGGAATCCTCCGTTGGGGGGAAGAACAGGGCTGCACCGTTGCGCGGTTGGTGGGTCGCAAGGGTTGGGCGAGGAGTTTCCTTGTCCGTTCGGGGTGGGCAGACACCGGGCTAGTCATCATGGAGAAGCCAGTCAATGTCATTCGGCAAGAGTAAGCAGAAGACCACCAGTTCCGGTCGGTCAGGCCCCGACGCGGCCACCCAATCCAAGGTGGATGAAATCTACGGTGCGGCACAGCGTGCGGCCGGAACCGTCCCTACATTCGTGGGCGGGGCGCAGGACTTCTACTCTGGAGCGATGGGGTACGGCAATCAGGGCAATGCCGCCCTTGGCGGGGACGCCGCCGCCGCCGCAAAGTACATGAACCCGTACCAGAGTCAGGTGATTGATTCCCTGATGGAGCAGTTCGCACGCGGCGACAAGCGCACCGAAATGCAGATGAACGATGCGGCCACGCGAGCGGGTGCCTTTGGGGGCTCTCGTCACGGAATCGCCACAGGGACGGCGCTGGCCGAAAACCGTGTCAACCAGAACGCGCAGATCGCGGGCCTGCTCAACAGTGGGTTCGAGGGCGCGATGGGCCGTGCCGCCCAGCAGGCGGGGATGGGCTTCAATGCCGCAGGGGCGGGGGCCAACCTCGGGATGACGGCGGGCTCGCCTGACCTCTGGCGCATGAACATCCTACGACAGGGGTTTAGCGGGATGCCGTACGGACAGACGTATTCGAACCGGGGCAATCAGTCGGGGACGAACTTCGGCTGGTCGTGGCCGGGTGCGGGTGCGCCGCCGTCTTCTGGCACGACTTCGGGGTACTAACACATGGGCTACACCTCCTCGTTGTTCGATCAGATGGAGGCGGTGAAGCGCCGGATGCAGGCTCCACTTATCCCGCCATCCAACGCTTTCCAGTTGCCGCAACAGGGTCTTCCACAGGACGCGACGCTGGCCCCTCCGCTCGCGCCACCCCCGCAGAACCCATCCCTTCCCGTAGCCGCACCGCCCATTGACCCCAACGCAGGACACGCGCACCGCAAGGGTGTCGTGGGCCTATTGTCGCACGCGATTGGGGCAGACCGTATCACGCCAGAACTCGCAGCCTTGCTCACGCCAGATCAGCAGAAGCGTGCAACGCCGGGGTTGGCCGCATCCTTGTTCGGGTTTGTGGCACAAGGCCGCACCCCCAAGGCCATCGCCACGGGCCGCGCCAACGAGATGCTGGCGCTCGAAAACGTGAAGACTAAGCGCGACCAGCAGGCCCGTCGCGTGGCGTTGATGCAGAAGTGGACGCCCATCGTTCTTGCAGCCCGCACGCCACAGGAGCGGTTCGAGGCGCAGGCGGGCTATGCGTCGGAACTGGCGACTATCGCGGGGCCGGAATCGCTGGGTACGGTGCCGAACTTCCTCAATGCCATCAAGCCAACTGTAGAGCAAGGCGAACAACCCCGCAACATTGATCCCTTGTCCCCCGAGGGCATCAGGGCGCGACTGGAATTCGAGCAGGGTAAGCCGAAGCCGTCCACGGAACTTACACCTTATCAGCGCGAATCGTTGCGACTACAAGAACTACGGTTGCGCTTGAGTCAACAGGGTGCGTCGGGTGGCGCGAAAGCTCCGCGCCCGCCAACAGAGGCGCAGGAAAAATCGCACATTTTCTACAACTTGATGGCAACCTCTGCGCCGGAGATTGACTCCCTAATCGCCGGAGGGAATGTGCGTCCAGATATGGTGACGCTTGCCCTACGGTCTGGCGTGCTGGACTTCGCCGCCAATCGCCTACTCAACGACGACGAGCAAAAGCTGATCCGTGCCGCTCGCGACTTTACAGCAGGCGTGCTTCGCAAGGAGTCTGGCGCGGCAATCAAGAACGACGAAATCCTCAATACCTTCCAGCGATATATTCCGCTCTCTGGTGAAGGAGACGCCGTAGCCAACGCAAAGAAGGCTGCTCGGGCGAACTATATGAGGACGATGGAACGCTCTGCATTGCCTGCCCTGAATTATTATCGCGTGATGGAGGGGGCCGTTCCAATGGAAGATCCCGACCATCCCGAGGCGACTGGAACGATGGTTCCCGTCTCAAAGACAGGCAAGCCACACGCGAGGTACTAATGGCTGAACTAACGATTGCACAGAAACTTCGCGAGAACTTGGCGTGGATGCGACAAAACGGGGCATCTAAGCAAGAGATTGACGCCGAGATCGCTGCGGCTCGCCGTGCCTTGTCTGGTAAAAGTCGCGAGGAGATCAACGCAGCGGAACAGGAGATTGCCGGTCAGCCCAGCTATGGCGAACAAGTCAATCGCCGCTTACTAGCCCTGACTAGCCAAGTCCCCGGCGCGCACGCTCTAATCGCCGGAGGTCGGGCGGCGCTTGATGGAAACGTGGACTATGCCGACGCAACGCGAGATATTGATCGGAGTGTAGCGGCCTACAATGCGGACGACTCTGAAAAATGGCGTCGTCGCGCTCTAAAGATTGCCGGGATCATTCCGACCGGAGTTGGTGCGGGACGGATCGCTTCTACCGTCGCGGGACAGGGCGCACTTCTTGGCGCAGCGGAAGCCGCTGGTACGGCTGATCCCAACATGTCTCTCGTTGGGCGTGGCGCGCGAACGGCGATAGGCGGAGTTACTGGGGGGTTGTTTGGAAAGCTCGGCGATGTGGCCTCTACGGCCATCGGGACCATTGGCGTTACAAAGCCCGCGCAAAAACTCCTTCAGATGCAGGCAGAGCGAGCGAAGTCGGCTAAAGCTCTATATGATGCCGCGAAGGCGGAGGGGGATGCAAGCCTGATAGGGCCGGTATCGAAACAAGTAAATGACTTCGTGAATGAACCGGATATTGCCGAGATCGTAGCCGATCTAGCCAAAACCCGTAAATATCGCGGGAAGAATCCAACCGATCCCGAGATGTTGGACGGCATCATCAAGGAGCTTTCGGATCGCGCGGGCGTCATCAAGAAGGGCCAAATGTCCCCATCGCCCAGCCGTCCGAACGTAGGTCGGACGAGAGCAGAGGATGTCAAGGCGGCGTCCGAACAAGGATTAGAGGCCATCTCTGGTCCGGGGGGCCCAATGCCAACATATCGCAAGGCCGTTGCCGACTACGCCAATAGGTCCAAGCAACTAGAGGCATACAAGCGTGGATACACGGCGGTTGGATCTGAGGCGGTTGTCGGGCTACCCCCGATCAGTAATCTTCAGCAGAGGTCACCAGAGTCGCTGGGTAACTGGCTGATGAAAACAAAGGCTACGGACGATATTCGTCGCGCCGCCGCCGAGGGTGTAGAAGGCGCGACCAAGGAAGCGCGTCGGCGTATGTCGCTGATCCGCCCGCTATGGAGTCTCGCGGCAGTTGAAGCACTATCCGAAGCTCCGACTGTGATGCGAACGGCGGGACTCCCTCGCACGCAAATGCGCAGCTTGTTTGATCTTGGTACAAGCACCTTGTCCGGTGGACTCGGTGGGGCGCTGGGGGGAATTCGATAGTAGATAGCAGGTCGTAGCCCGTTCGGAGCGTTCTGGCAGAGGGACGCCAAGGCGGGGAAGTCTCGCGGGTCCGGTGTAGCGGTGCCGCCGCGCAGGGCGTTCCTGCGTACCACGTATCTGCAAGGAGATGGACGATGGGCTCGATTCTCAGCAGGAACACCAGTACGGCGCAGTCCGTCGCCACGAGCGCGGCCACGGCCGCCTCTGGGGCGACCTCCGCGGCCTCTAGCAAGGCCACATCCGCCGCGACCGCCGCGTCAGCGGCCACGTCCGAAGCGTCCTCGAAGGCGACCAGCGTCAGCGTCCTGACCTCGACCGCCGACTCGAAGGCTGTCAGCAACTCGACGAACGTCTCGACGGCGGACTCGAAGGGCGACTCGGCTTCGACCCGCGCCTCTACGGCGTCCTCGGTGGCGACTTCTGCCGCCGCGACGTTCTCGGCGGTCACGTCAGCGGCCACGTCAGCGGGGGTCGCGGGGTCTACGGCAGACAGCAAGGCGCTGTCGGTTTCGACCCTGACCTCGACGGCGGATTCCAAGGGTGGGAGTGCGGCCACAGCGGCCTCGGTGGCGACGAGTTCGGCAACCAGCAACTCCACCAACATCTCGGTGGCGGATTCCAAGGGCACGTCCGCAGCCACGCGGGCGTCGGTGTTGGAGTCGCGGCTGACGAGCGGCGGGCACTAACCCATGTCTACCTTCCGTCGATCCACCAATGTCTCGACGGCCCAGAGCACGGCGACGCTCATTATGGCGAACATCTCCACGGCGGATTCAACGGCCGATAAGGTGATGGCCGACATCAGCGTGGCCGACTCAAAGGCCGTCAGCGTCAGTGTCAACACGTCAAAGGCCGACTCCAAGAGCGAGAGCCAATCGCTCCTGACCTCGACCTCGGACAGCAAGAGCGTGTCGTCAGGGACGCGCGCCTCCACAGCCAACTCCACCGGCACGTCTGTCGCCGACTCGGGCAACCAGTCGGGGGCCACGTCTGTTGCCACGTCCGCCGCCGCACCGATTAGCACCGCTGATTCCAAGGCGCTCTCTGTGTCGCTCCTGACGAGTACCGCCGACTCCAAGACGACCTCGGCAGGAGTGCTCACGTCTGCCGCGAAGTCGCGGAGCGTCTCGAACTCCGTCCTCATCTCGACCGCCGATTCCAAGGCGTTGAGCGCGGTGGTGCGGGTCAGCACGTGCGAGAGCCGTGCGACACGAGCGGGCTGGTAATGGGCCTCCTCGATATGCCGATGTCCGGCGCACCGAAGCGGATGAAGCCCTCCGTCGATATGGCGGGGCGGCGGAAGCCCGTCAACAAGCGGCCCAAAAAGGTCAAGGTCCGCCCGACGATCACGGCCCGCGCGTTGGAACGGGTCAAGCACTCCCTGTAACATCAACCGAGAGCGTTATGAAGAAACGCCAGCCCACCCCTGTACCCGCCGCTGAGCCGGTGCAGGGGGCGCTACGTGTAAGCCACTGGACCATCACGAACGGGTCTGGAATGCACCGTGTCGCCGAGTCGCTCGTGGACGCCGAACGGGCGATTGGCCTCGATTCCATCCTCTGCGACCCGTCGAAATCGGAGACGTGGCCGGACAGCTACACCGCCGATGTCCATGTCTGCCACACGCACATCCCATCCCGCATCAAGGAGTACGCGACCAAGCCGTACCGCGTCGTCTGGGTCGGACACGGCACGCCGGAGCACGTCGTCGAGCTGTCGGTGCAGGAAGCCGAGGGCGGGGCCTACGGGCACGGCGACGGGGTGCAACTGCTGTTGCATTGGCTCCGTGAGGCCGATGCGCGGGTGACGTTCTGGGACCGGCACAAGTGGATTTACGACCGCTACCTGACGAAAGGCGCACGGCCCACGGACTGCGTGCCGCTCGGCGTGGATCTATCGTTCTGGGCCGATCCCGTGCCGAGTCGCGGCAAGTTCGCGGGCGAGCCGTCGATCTTCACCGCCGAGAACCCGCACCGCATCAAGTGGCCGCTGGACACGTACTGGCTCTGGCCCGCCATCACCGACGAGTTCACCGAAGCGCGACTGCACTCCATCTATATGCCGAAGGACTTGCACCGCGTCTTCTTCCCGCTGGTGGACGGCAACAGCACGGCGTTCACGAGCTACATCACGCCGACGGTCTTCGACAAGGAAGGCCTGCGCAACGCCTTCCGTTCGACCGACTACACGCTCGGACTGGTGCGCTACGGCGACATCAACCACCTCTCGTTGCAGGCCGCAGCGGCGGGAGCGAAGACGATCAGCTATCGCGGCAACCCCTACGCCTCGTTCTGGATTACCGAAGGCGACCAGCGCGAAATGGCGAACGAGCTGTTGGCGATCCTGCGGGGGGACGTGGCCCCGCGTGTTATTCCTCCCATTCCAGATGTTAGCGACTCGGCGAAGGCCATGTCCCTCATCTATTCGGAGATTTTGTAAAATGACTGTCGAACCCTTTGTGTCCCCGATTGGCGGGTATCCCCCGCTTCCTCCCTGTCGTATCCATCCGACGGCCGAAGTAGACCACACGGCGCGCATTGGCCGGGATGCAACGATCTGGGGCTGTGTTGCTATTCTGCACGATGCGGTCCTTGGTGACGGTGTGTCGGTGGGTCGGTGTTCCGAGGTTGGGCACCATACCGTGATCGGGGAGAACAGTCGCATCGGGTACAACGTGTTCATTCCGAACCACTCCATCATCGGACGGGACGTGTTCATTGGCCCCAACGTCACGTTCTGCGACGATATGCACCCGCGTATTCGCAAGCCGTGGGAGCCGCCCTACAGGGCCCAGCCGCCGGTCATTGAGGACGGCGCGGCCATCGGAGCGGGCGTGGTGGTCCTGCCGGGCATTCGGATTGGCAAGGGGGCGAAGGTCGCGGCGGGGAGCATCGTCACGAAGGACGTGAAGGACTACGGCGCGGTGCGTGGTGGTCCGGCGCGCTACTTCGAGGCCCCGAAAGCGTGGGATACGGAAACGGTCAGCGACACGACGGAAGAACAATACAAGGTCAGGATGTCCTCGCTCTAACCCTTCACTGAGCCACGTTCCATGACGACCCGTGACCTCGTAGACTCGCCGACTATTCGTATCGCGTTGTACGCCTTGGCGTTAGGCATTGCGTGGGCCACGTTGGAGGCGAAGGTGAGCCGCATTGAAGAGCAGAAGGCGGACAAGGCCGAGGTGCAGCAGATGGCGGCGGAGATCAGCGAGTTGCGCTCGATCACGTTGGATATGCTCTGCGTACAACAGCCTGATAATCGGCGGTGCAAGTAACCTTGCGGTGTCACGCGGGGGACCGTATAGTAGGGCGACTCTTGGAGGGGTGCGATGACGCTATTACGCGATGAGCGGGGCGACTGGAGCACCGCACGATGCGGCCTGTGGGCTGTCATTGTGTTCACCTTCTGGTATATCGCGACCACGGGGAAGCCCGACGCAGGCGTGCTGTCGTGGAGTGGCACGATGGGCGTGATGTTCGGCGGATGGGCCGCAGGGTCGAAGTTTGCGACCGCGTGGGGCAACCTCGGTGGCGTCGCGCAGGGCATCGCGCAGGCAAGACCGCCTTACGTGGGCATGGACCAGTCAGAGCGCGGCGATGATTGACCGCCCCTCGCCGAACCACAACGCGCGGTTGCACCCGATCCGCCTCGTGGTTTTGCACAATGACGGGAGTCCGAACGAGCGTGCCACGCTGAGTTGGTGCGCGTCCCAGAAGTCACAGGTCAGCTACCATGTTCTCGTCGGGCGGGACGGCACCTGCTATCGCCTCGTGCCTGATACGCGCAGGGCGTGGGCGGTGGGAGTCTCGGCGTGGCAGGGGGTGACGGACGTGAACGGTGTGTCACTCAGCCTTGCGTTCTCGAACCGCAACGACGGCAAGGAACCGCTGACCGAGGCCCAGATGGTCGCGGCCAAACAGGTCATTGCCGATTGGAAGGCGACGTGGCAGGTCGAGGACGTGACGACGCACAAAATCGTCGCGCGACCTGTGGGGCGGAAGCACGATCCCGAGGCCGCGCCGAACTTTCGATTGGAGGACTTTCGGTGAGCAAGACCGTCTGGTACTCGCCCATCACGGGCCACAAGCGGGTCGTCCATTGGTGGAGCTGGTTCGCGGGCCATCTCGGTGGTGCCAACAACTGCGTGACCCTTGGCGCCACGCATATGCTCTGCGCGGACGGCGACATGAACGCCGAGACGCAAGGGCACGAGGACGGACATGCCATCACTGCCGAGAAGCGGGGCATCCTCTATCTCCCGTGGGTGGCGTGGCAGTTCGTGTTCAAGGGCTATGCGAAGTCCAAGGCTGAGGCCGAGGGGGACGACAACATGAATGCGAATCGTCACTTGTACCACGGCCTGAAGGAAGGCCAATGAAGATCAACTGGCTGACTCTAGCCCGCTCCGTCCCCACAACCGCGTACGTCATCGCAGGGTGCGGGGCGTTGCTGTTCGCGGCCTACACGGCGAACAACGCCCATCAAAGGGCCATCGGCGCAGAGCAAGCCCTGACGGCGCAGGCCGTTCATCAGCGGGACTCGCTGGCCGCAGTCCTGAAGGTACGGGATGCCAAGTTCCGCGTGGACACGGTACGGGTGTTCCGGAGCATCACGACGCTGGACACCCTGATCCAGTCGCGGGTAGACACGGCCATCGTCCACCAGACGGACACGGTAAAGATCACGGTCAAGGAAGCGACGGCGATTCAGGACACCCTGAAGGCCTGTCGGTCGCTGGTGCGGGACTGCGCCGACATCCAGACCGCCCTGCGCGGCTTCATAAAGGCCGACAGCGCCATTATCCGCACCCTAAGAGCCCAACAGCCCTCCAAGGCGCGAAAGTGGCTAGGAATGGCCATTAGCGCGGGCGCGGGCTATGCCATCGGACGGATACAGCCGTGACGCATATTATCACGGCGCGATAAGATCGCTAAGATCGGTATAAGCGGCCCCCCTGTCTCTAACTGAGGACACACACGCAATGAGTACGAGCGCATTCACGGTGGAGCAGGTGACGGAGCTGGTCGGGCAAGGCATGACGGACGCGGAGATCGGGGCGCACTTCGGCAAGATTCGCCAGACGGTCCAGACGTTCCGGAAGAAGCACGGCATTCCCCCGGCAGGTCCGGTAGGCCGCAACGCTCGGTGGGCCGAACCCGCACCACAGACAGACAGTTCGCCGCCTCGCAAGCTCACGTCGCTCGACGAGTTCCTGATGCAGAAGAAGCGGGCCGCGTGTCCGGTGTGCAACATCAAGGAGCCGGTGCGTACGATGGTGCTCGAAGCGAAGAAGAAGGGCCACCGGCAGTCGGACATCATCGAGTGGTTGCAGGCGTGCCACCGCATCACGATCACGCCGCAGGATTTGACGGCCCACGCCAATCAGAGGCACCTGCCATGACCCGCAAACCCGCCCCGTCCTTCGACGAGTACCACGACCAGAAGGCCAAAGCACGGTACGCCGAGAATCAGGACATCGCTCGCGCCGCCAGAGCCGCGCGAGCCGTCGCCGCCGAACAGGCCATCGAGCTAGAGAAAGTCAGGAAGCGGCTCGCGCTCTACGAATCACTGGACGAGGCGAAGCTGGCCCCGCCCGAGTGGCTGGCCCCGAAGAAGCCGTCGAAGAAGCACGCGGCGATCCCCTCGCTCCTCCTGACCGACATCCACTACGACGAGATCGTGAAGCCCGAGCAGATCGGGGGCGTGAACAAGTACAACCGTGCGATTGCCGACCAGCGCATCCAGCGAGCCTTTGAGGGGGCGGTGACGATGAGCCGCGACTACCTCTCCGGCGTGAGTTACGAGGGGTTCAATCTGTTCCTCGGCGGCGACCTGCTCAGCGGCATCATCCACGAGGAGTTGCGCGAGACGAACGAGGCGGTCATCACCGAGAGTATCGTATCGGTTGTTGAACCCCTCGAAGCCGGAATCACGCTGCTGGTCGAGCAGTTCGGCAAGGTGCACGTCTCCGCCGTCGTCGGGAACCACGGGCGCAACACGCGGAAGCCGAGGGCCAAGAATCGGGCAACGGACTCGTTCGATTGGCTGGTGGCGAAGATGGTCGAGCGGGGGCTGAAGGGCGACAAGCGCATCACGACGCAGATCGCGCAGTCAGCGGACACGCACGTCAAGCTCTACAACCACACCTTCTGTCTGACGCACGGCGATCAGTTCGCTGGCGGCTCAGGGATCAGCGGGTTCCTTTCGCCTCTAATGCTCGGCGTTCACCGCAAGAGCAAGCGTGACGCGGCGACGGGGCAGACGTGGGACACCTTAGTAATGGGCCACTTTCATCAGTCTTATTTCCTGAAGGGGCTAATCGTCGGCGGTTCCATCGTCGGCTACAGCGAGTACAGCTACGGCGGGAACCTTTCGTTTGAGGAGCCGTCTGCGAGTTTCTGGCTGACTACCCCCGAACGGGGCATTACCGTGAACGCGCCGATCTTCGTGCAGGACCGCGTAGCGGAACAGTGGTAGAGTGGTGAGATGTCCGTCGCCGAGCGCTGTGACCCGTACGATCCGCGTATCCATTGCGCGGGGCGTGACGATGCGTGTCGGCGAGGGGATTTCCTGTTCAGCTTCCGTGCGGGTGGCTGGGTCTGGACGGCGTTCGGCGACGAGCTGGTGCGCTACGAGGCATGGTTGTCGTGTCCGTGGTGTGGCGAGACGTTGCCCACGGCGGATATGGTCTACCAGCGGATACACGACGCCGTGCGCGGGGAGGAGGATTAGTGCGCTATCCGCCGATGCCCAAGATGATCGGAGCGCCCGGTGGCCCGATTCGCGTGCGGCTCGTGAAGCGCGAACGGGCGGACAGCGGCGAACCGGCGTGGGGGACGTGGGAACCCGCGACGCGCACGATCCGCATTGAGCGCGGGGCTCCCGTCGCGCAACGTTGGCGCACGTTCTGGCACGAGTGGACGCACGCCATGATGGACGATCAGGGGATCGGCGAACTCCTCAGCGAGCCGGGGGCGGAGTCGCTGTGTCAGGCGATTCGGACGGGGATGATGGCGCTGGGGGTGTTTCCGCCCCGCGATCCGCGCTAGGGAAAGTCCGCGCCCACGCCTCGTCCGTGATCGGGACCGAGGCGGGGCGGCGATTACTTCCCTTTCCCGCGGAGCAACAGGCGGCGCAGGCAGTCCGAGAACGTCTCATCCTTGCGGCGACGGGCCTCCACCCAATGCCACTCCTCCGGCGTCAGGCGCAGGCCCACCATCTTCGTGCGGCGTCTCACTGAGCAGGCGCCTCGGCCGCACGAATGTAGTCGATGACTGATTCGCTCCATCCGTCGATATGCGTCCACTTGCCGTAGCCGATCCCGTTCTTGTAGCCCGCCACGTTGATGAAGTACCCCTTCGACTCGGGCAACGGCGGCGACACCTGCTGATGCGACTGCTCATCCGTCAGGACGATGATGCGGTCGTATCCCTGCGAAGCAGCCGTTTGTAGCGCGTGTTCCGTGTTCGTGCCGCCCTGTTCCGCCGCTGATCGCACGAGGTCGCGCAGGGCGAACCCGCGACGTGGAGCGACGCCATAGGTGTTGTGCGAAAACACGTAGACGGCCACCTGCTCGCAGACTTCGCGCGCCAAGATCGCCAGCGCACAAGCCGCGTCGAAACGGTCCAGTTCCGATTTAGCCGAAATCTTCGCGCCGAACATCGAGCCAGAGCCGTCAATCACGAGCGCCGTCTTCCCCCTCAGCTTCGGGGTGTCAGCGAGTGACCGGAGCATCACGGCTTCGAGCGCGTCTTCCAACTTTGGGGCGTGCCGAGCCGCCGAAATGAACCGGAACGGCAGCACCCAATCCATCCGACACTCCGCGAGCGCAGACCGCACGAGCGATTCCGACACTCCGGCCTCGTTCATATTGCGGAGGTTCTTCAGGAGTGCCAGCGCCCCGAGCTTCTTTTCGGCGAGCAGTCGGGTCCACGAGGCCAACTTGTCCTTGGATGCCGACAGTTCGACTTCCCACGTATCCGGCGTCGGGAGCGTTCCGTCCACCAACTGCTTCCACGTCGCGGCCTGCGTCTCGTCCTTCGGCTTGGCGTGGCAGAGGAACAGCACGTCGCGGAGCTTGATCGCGTCCGCGCGGTTGTACTTGGCGAGCGAGTAGGAGTCGAACTTCCGGAACGCCGTCGCCAGTCCCCGCTTGACCGATGCGGCCAGCGGCACCTTGCCGTCGCGCCAGTAGATCGCCAGAAACTCGGTCAGTTCGTCGGGCCGCTTGATGATCTGCGGCAACAGCCCCGCGACGTTGACCTTCCGTCGCGCCAGTTCCCGCGCCAAGAGCAGTGGGACGTGCCGGAGCTTCATCGCCGTGCGGGCTTCGATGGCGAGCGCCGCGACAGCTTCGGGGTCCGTGGTGGCGACCAGCCCCGCGATGCGCTTGGCCGCGTCCTCTCCGGACTCGTAGAAGGAATCCTCCCACAGCATACAGGCCAGCACCGACCGGCGCAGTTCGTTGATCGGCGTGATCCGAACAGCAACGGCTCCCTCGTGCGTGCGGGGAGCCGGGACAGCCGGAGCCTTCAGATTGGTACGCATCGCTACGCCTCCAGAGGCGAGAAAGGGAGATACCGAGAACAAGCGAAACCAGATTTTACGGTTTCCGTAAGCGGCTTGCGCCGTCTTTGCCCCTGCCATTAGGGCGACCGTCCGTACGGGCACGGGCAGGAATCGAACCTGCCCACGAAGAAGTATCTGATCTCTACGCTACGGCACCGAAACAGCGGGACGGACAGGGAACAGGCGAGTTCGGCAGCTTGCGGGGGTTTCACCCGCATCCTTTTCTCGCAGAAAGAAGTAACCGACCTCTACGCCACTATCCGAGATAGGGAGACGGCGGGAACAAACGGTGACGCTATTACGCTACGAAGGTGTAAGCGGCATCTTCACCACGCCATCAGTTAGGTACAACATACGTACAACACGGCGAGCTGTCAAGGGGCGCTACCGATCTTTTCTCCAGAACCAGCGTAGCTCTGCCACGAGGCGCGGGATCACGTAGAGCGCGACGACGCCGAGGACCGTCACTTGGATCGCGAGACGGGTCATAGGGCGTCGGTGCTTGCGGAGGGTGCGGCAATCATCTTGCTGACCGCATCCACGAACACGCGGGCGGCTTCCGTCACATTCTCGGCCACCCACGACTCGCCGTTTGGCTTGATCCAGAACAGGGGGCGGTTCGCCTCCCCTGTCACAAAGACCGTATAGTGCTCGGTTGTGCCACGGATGGCTAGGTTCTCGGTCATTGCCAATTCCTTGTCCGGTGTGGTTGTCATTGCTCGTAGGCTCCCTTGGCCTTGATGCCTGCGCCCTGCGCGAGGCGGTGGGCCTCGACGGTGCGGGCGACGATCCCGACGATGCGCGTGTACTGCCGCTCGCCGTCGGTAGCGCAGGCGACGTTGTGCGCCGCGATGGCGTCGGCGGTGTCGAGGTAGGCGCGGCACGCGGGGCAGTAATCCTTACGGACGCGCATCAGGTGGCTCCTCTATCGGTGCGCGCTTTGCCATGAAGAATCCGGACAGGTCGCGTATCGTCCTCCACATTTCTGCATCTTCGCGCAGTCGTTCCGTCTCACGCTCGGCGGCGGAAAGGGCGGCGGCGTAAACCTGTACTTCACGTAGTTCGCAATTGCACACCACATCGAAGATGTCGTACTTGTTCTTTGTGCCAGCGCCGAAGCACTTTTGCTTGACGAGGCCGTTGTCGTCGTCATCGTAGCTGCTGTGGTCGCTCGCCTTGTGACCGCACCCCTGACAGATCGGACCGCTCATCGTCCCTCCCCGTACTGCCGGAGCCACGCGGCCAGCGCGTCGGCGTCTGCGGCGGTCTTGCAATCGGGAGCGTCCACGGTGATGTACTCCACGGGCGTCAGGTCTTTCTGCCACCGTTCGCCGCGCGGCTTACGGTACCTTCCCGTCGAAATCGTCAGCGGGGGCGGCGTCTTCGGGAGGAGGGAGGGGTAGCGGGCGTTGAGGATCAGTGTGGCGTATCCAGACTCGGGGTGAGTCGGACGTTCATCATTCCCCGCCTGAAAGCCATTCCGCCACGCCTCCCGCTCCCGCTCGCGGCACTCGGCTTCAGGGACGCACGACGCCATTACCTGATAGCCGCCCATCGAGTTGACGACCTTGAACGCGATGTCGGCGGGAGCCTTCCCGTTGTAGAGGCTCGCCAGTACCGCACGCTCCACAGCGCGGGCGAACCGGAAGGCGTCGCCCCAGACCCTCATCGGACAACTTTCGGCCACAACGGCTTCAACCTCCGCATCACTCAGCACAGTCTCCGTCATTTCGGTGTCTCCGGTTTCGGTTGGGTGGCGAGGTGCTGTTCCCAGCGAGCGTCGATCACCTGCGCCCAGTGCATCAGGTCGATGCCGTACTTTGCCTCGAACGTCTTCTGGCCGTGCTGGTGGAGTTCGTCGTGCAGTCGCGACAGCAACGGCACCGTCCAGCGTGCGTCACTCTTGCGGCCCATGCCCCCTGACTTGACGTGCGCCGCAACACACGGATGTTCGCCCGTAATGAGGCAGGGCTGGCGTTGAATCCATGCCAAACGCTCAGGCCCCCCATATGCGCGTTCCCATTCGCGGGCCTTGCGCGCGGGGTTGCGCTTGCGGAGCGGCGTCTTCCTCATTTGATCTTTACCTTGATCCCGTGCGGGGCGTCGTGGCGAAAGAGGCACGTCAGGCAGGTAAGTTCTAGGCGTTCCGGCTTCGCGTCTGTCGGCTTGCCGAACCCGAACCACGTCGGGCGGGACGGCACGGCTGGACGCGCCAAGATGTCAAACTTGATGCCGCCGCACGCTGGACACTGGTAGCTGTCGGTCACTTCGCCCCCCGCGCTTCCTGCGTCATTTCGTGGACCTCCTCCGCACTCCAATCTGCAAAGCCACATCTGTCACACGCATCAACCTCGTAGGAGCCACCGGACGGCCCCTCGCGGTCAGCGGGCCACGCATAGCCGTGGACGCGCACCGTGCCGTCACACTCGCCGTCGCGCGTGAAGGGGACGGAGCGGTTGCACGTTACGTATTGGTCCCAGCGCTGAATCCGTGGCATTACTTCTTCTCCGTCAGGGTCTTGAGGTGCGCCTTCGCGGACACAACTTGGGCCTGCGCGACTTCAATCGCGGCATCGGCGGCATACTTGCGAATAGTGACCGCAATAATGTCCTTGTCGGGGCGCTTGGGGCAGAGGTATTCTCCGTAGGAGGATCGGTACCAATCTTCCGTCCGAAACTCCTCTTGCCATGCCCGCGCCTTCAAAAGCCAGTCGTTCGCGGAGAGCAACCTCTTCTCCCACGCATAGCAGAGGATCGTGCCGTCGTCGAGGCGGCTGTCGATGTTGACGGGTTCCATCGCGCACTCGGCGGCGTACACGTCCCGCTCCCTCTTGGCGGCTTCCGTCGCCACGCGCTCAACCCACTTTCGCAATCCAAACATTAGGCGCTCCGATATTCTTGGGTTGTGGTCTTGCGCCACACAGCTTGCGGCCTCTTGTGACTTCCCGTTTCCCGATACTCGCCCGTTTTCGTAATCAGCTTCTCGCGGGCCGCACGGCTCATCACGGCCCCCATCGCCACCAAGTTGCGCTCGGATTCGATCACGTCCCTTCCCGAGTCCTTCAGCGCCGCCACCACGTCCGCCGAGGTGAAGTCGGGGAGCAACCCGCTGACGAAGATCACCGCGTCATAGGCCAGTTGCATCCAGCGTTCCGTGGCGTGCAGTTCCGCCTTCGCCATCCCCTCGCGCTTGCCGCGTTCGTCGGCGTCGGCCTGCGCGAACATATCCGTTTCCTCGACTTCGGGACGCGACGGCTTCGGCTCGGTGGACACGACCTCGAACCGTGCGCCGAAGAACTGCGGGATGGCGGCGTGGGCCAGCGCGGGCGTCGGGAACCGCTCGGCCAGTTCGGGGAGCGTCGTGATCCCGTCGTTCGCGCCGACGTACAGCGCCATCGTGCGGTGCTTCACGATATATGCGGTCACAGTGTTACCCGTATCTCGTTGATGCGCCGATCCAGCCACTCCAGCGCCGTTGTCTGTCTGTCCTGCGCCATGTCGTAGTTCGCGTAGCCGGTAAATGGGGACAGGTAGAGCACCGTTGATGCGTTCGACGAGTTGTTCAACAGCTGTTGCTGTTGCTGGCCGGAAAAGAGGTTGCCAAGTTTTTCGTAGCCCAAGAGTCCGCTGTTCATTATTTCCTCTGGCGCTTCGTCAGGTCGCCCGTGAAGCTAGCGGTGGGGAGCCGTTCGGCGATGTCGCCGATGATCTGTTTCAGGTACGACACTTCTTCGGTGAACCGCTTTTCGTGGAACGCCATCTGCTCCTCGAACCGCTTGCGGTCTGCCGCCAGATTCTCCTCGCGCACCGACAGCGTGGCCTCGCGCTTGCCCGACGCCAGTTCAAACTCTTGCCGCTTGCGTTCCAGCCCGATCTTGTGCTCGATCTCGCGTTCCTTGCGGGCGAATGCCTCCTCGCGCTGTGCCTTCTCGATCTCCAACTTCTCCTTTTCCTCGCGCAGGCTCTTGACCTTTGCCGACAGGTCCACGACATTCTTGATGCCGAGTAGGTCGTGTTCCACCCGCGCCACGATGTCTTTCTGTAGATTTGCAAGGGCGTCCGTCACCTTGCCGCGTCCGAACAGGTACATCTGATCTCCGGTGTTGATGGTTGGTATGTGGTGCGACGTTATACGATTCCGGCGCGTCCGTAGGCGATAAGCAAAGTCGCAGCTCCGGCCTGCACCGATTCCGCCGTGGCGATCCCGCCCTGCACGTTGAGGGCGCAGTTCCATGCGCGGTCATAGGCGGCGTTGATGGCCGACTCCTTCAGCGCGATCCCTCCTTTCGGGTGTTCCGTCGCCTTGACGTGCGGCATTCCGTCGTCGTCGTTGTACGGGTTGTCCGCATCAGTCGGGGCGGGGATGTCATCGAGGCCGGGGATGAACGGCCCCATCGAACCGCCGTCATCGGGTGGGAGCTTCTTCGCCTTTCGGATGCGCTCGGCCTCCTCCATCCCACGTTCCTTCAGGGATGGACGTCTGCCGCCAGCTACAATCCCGTCGCCGGTCATAGCCGTGCCTCTGAGGTCAGGTAGCGTACGATGGCATTGGCCCGCTGGATGGTCGCGTCAATCGCCTCGATCTTGGCCTCGACACGGCTCCACTCGGCTCGCTGGTTCGTCGCCGCCGCAATGAACTCACGGTAATCAGGGTGGGAGTGGGCATTGTCATCCACTTCCGCCGCCGTCACCTTGACGCCATCGCGGGTCGCCTGAGCACGGACCAGTCCGGCCAGTCGCGCCAGTTCGATCTTCCGCAGGTGGTCGAACGTGCCGAACGGCCCGTACCGCGCCCGCAGGTCAGCGCCCTTCTCGACGAGCGCCGCCCGCTGGGCCAGTAGCACGTCCACCGATTCGATCCCGATGCGTTCCTCAATTGCCCGCATCGGAGAGCGTGCCGTGATGATGTCCGTCATGGAATAATCTCCGGATCAAAATGGCAAGTCGTCTTCACCGATGCCATTTTCCAGAAACTCCGGCTCCGGCTCGTCTGGCCCCGGATCGCCACGGCCAGCACCGATGCTCAGGCGATACGCGCCAGCCGCGACGGCGTACTCGGCCTTCTTCTCGGCCCAGTATGGGGCACGGGTGTAGCCGGTGTACGGGACCAGCCCGCCCTGCATCTGCTTCGGCACACCAACTGCCGACTGGATGATGGCATACGTGCGGCCCTTGGCTGACTTCTTGTGCGCCACGGTCAGGAGCGCCCACTGAGCGACCAGTCGGTCCAACGGCACGCCGTCGTCGATCTGCTCCGGCGTGTAGGGCTTGCCGCGCCACTGTTCGAGAAACTTGCGGAGGTTCGCCAGTTCACCCATCGACACGGTGAACTCAGATGACACGTCGATGTACTCGCCGGTATCGGGGTTCTTCTCGCCCGTCCGGAAGACCAGCGCACACTTCTGCGCGAGGTACTTGGGCTTGCCCGCGAAGTCCATCACGGCCTCGCCGAGGTCGATGCAGTCCACGCATTGCCCCACAAACTGCCCTTCGTCGTGCGCCTTGAACTTCGCATCCGAGTTCTTGGCGGTCACTTTGTCAGCCATTGGTTCCCCCGTTATTGGTTGTCCCGCTGTTGATCCGTGAGGCCGTCACGGGCGGTTACTTCGTCAATGCGTACAGGAGACACGCGACCGCGACCAGCGCAGACGTGGCAGCGGCGGTGCCGTAGTGGTTGAGCTTGACGCGCAAGTCCTCGCATTCGAGTTCGGCGCGGATCGCCCGGCGCTTCCAGTCAACGCGGGACTTAGCAAGCATAGCTACGGGGTCTGACATTCGATGCTCTCGGGGTCGGGGGTATAGGTGGAATGCTTCGCGAGTGTGCGGTCGTACGGGGACGGGTCACAGGGCTTGCACGTTTTCGGGGGCTGTCGCCACGAGCCGTTGCGGTGACGGCGGTAGAACACTTCGATGCCGCACGCCTGACAGGGGCAGCTCCGGACATCGGACGAAATCTGTCGGTACGTGGTGGGCGCGACCCGGGACTCGTAGAAGGCTCTCCCCCGTTCGTCCATCGCCTGCCATTGAAGCTCTGACAAGATGAGGAACCGCTTGCCCTGCCACGACCGCGCGGCAATCGTCAGGGCGTCGTCACGGTCAGACGCGGTGACGCATCCCAAGAACTCGGCGGGGTTCTCGCCTTTCGGCTCGGCGTAGACGCGCCAGTTGACGGGCTTCACGGGGTCGTCCTCGGTTGGAAGCAGTCACGGAATAGCGCGGTCAGGCGTTCGGTGGGCGTCAGGAGTGCGGGATCGCATTGGACGCAGGAATCCTCGTCGTGCGGCGAGCGCGTGGCGACCGCGAACGACACGCCACAGCGGTAACAACGGTCGGTGGCGATCTTCACTTGGCCTCCTGAAGTAACCACCGTGTCAGCACGTCCCGCCGCGCCTCACCGGACGCGCCGTAGTCGTAGACGGGGTAGCCGTCCTCGGTAGCGTAGAACACGGTCCATGCCTTCCGGCGGTCGTCCCACGTCACGTCGGCGTGCAGCGTCTCCAGCGCGTCGGCGATGCGGGTGTCCAGCGCGATCTCGGAATGCGGCGGGGTCGCAATCCCTTCGTCGGCCGCGTCGTCGCCAGTGTCGGCCCAGATCGGCATTAGTCCCATCCCCTGCATCCGCAGTAGAACTCGTCCAGTTCCTTGTTGGGGGTGTGGCAGAAGAACGGCAGGCTCTCGTCACTCGGCACTTCGCACCGGCACCCGCTTCCCGCCTTGTTGTCGCAAATGCCAGCCTTGTCGCCCCCGCCGTAGATCGGGCCGCTATCCCGCGC
>JAEHJW020007325.1_pt1 | contig 45691 bp, 52 predicted proteins | sample 9271431 | NCBI WGS metagenome assembly JAEHJW02
CAAGCCTGTTTCGGGGTGGTATCCCACTACAGCGTCGGCATTTGAATCAAATATGCTGTCCAAAACAACTTTCGTGAAAACTTATTTTGGACAAGAGTGATGTGGTGTCCATCTTTGGTGCCGTCAATTTTGCCGATTTCAATTTTGCTGTGATCGTAAGAATTGAGCACTCCATGAACACATACGTCTCGAATTTGAACAGTACCCTTTGTCATATTTACCAAGCATTCGAATCCATTCTGATCGAAAATTTCTGGCGGCATATTGCACTTGATGAACTCCAGCTTGGAGCCAAGCCTTGTTGGCTTTTTCTTTTGTTTTTTTGAAAGAGTCAGTTTTCCATGGAGAAAATGAACGCATTGATCAATGTGGCGCTCAACCGGAGACCAGTACATCGTCAACATCCCTATAACGGCGAGCCAAGACGATAGTAGCTGATGGTCAGTAGCTGGGGTGGGTTGCATATCCATATCCATGGCCAATTTTCAGAGGATCGCGAGGGAGAGTTGGCTCCGGTTGTTTGAACAGCGGAATCCTGTTTTTAAGTGGATCACCTGCTGTTCTCACACTGCCAGTTTGACCGTCGGCAGCATCACGTTGTAAACCCCATCCGGGGTTCTTTTCTTCAGGCTGGAATTCGGCCTGAATTTGTTGTACCAATTCACATAGTCCATGATGGACGCCCTTGCCTGGCTGACTGTGTCATAGGCATGAAGGTACACCCGTTCACTCTTGTCCAAAATAGATTCTGACGCTGGGTCATCCCAAGGTGTAGGGTATAGGTGAATCACCAAACCCGCCATACCTGACCGAGGGAGACCCAACGTGAAAGCATCATGCAGCATGTTCAGCCAAATACTCAAGTTAATTCCGCGCACCGACTTCGAGCGCTCCGTCAAAGAAACCAAGGCAGAGCACCGCAGCAAGGGGCTGTCGAGTTGGAGTCAAGTTCGTTGCTGAATCGCTCCGTGTTTGGTGGAGGCCAAATTCCGAGAGATTATAGAGCCATGAATGCGTATTCCACGGCAAACTGGACAGAAGATGTAAGCGGCGCACGGGATAATCGTGGCACCCTTGGCAATTTCCTTGGGGTGGGTGCCCATGGCTGAAATGTGCACTTGCTGCGGGGTACACCTAGCCCTTCCCCTCGGCGCCCTCATCGATCCGGGCATGCTGCTCCTCCCACAGCGCGGGCGGATCCACCGCCAGATCGAACAGCGTGATGTGGTTCGGCAGTGCATCGTCGAGGATAGCGGCAACGATGTCCGGCGCCAAGGTCGTCAGGTTGACCATCCGGCTAATGTAACTGTTGTCGACCCCCTCCCTGGTGGCGATCTCTTTGAGCGACCTGGCTTCGCCAGATTGGAGCATAGCCAACCACCGATGACCTCTGGCCAACGCCAGTTGCAGCGGCGTTGTTGCGGTGTCCCATGGCCTTGCCTTGGCTGTCTCGCCATTTGGCAGCGTGACCAGTTTGCGTCCGCTACGGCGTTTGATCTGGATCGGCACCGACAACGTCAGTCGGCCATCGCTGGCCTCGATGACGTCGGGTTCGCCCGTCTTCTGGATGCGGATCTCGCTCATGCCAATGCCTCCTCGGGCTGGGCAACGCCCGCCGGTTGCAGTTCAAGCACCAGGCGCTCGATACCATTAGTTCGCAGTCGCAGTTCGATGTTGGTTGGAGACACAATCACTTTCTCCACCAGTAATTTCACGATCCGCGTCTGCTCGGCCGGGAACAGTTGGTCCCAAATCACGTCGAGCCGGATCATGGCCACGGTGATTTTGGCCTCGTCCAAGGTGGGGTCGAGTTTGATCGCCTGTGGCAACATCTCATGCAAGAGTTCCGGGGCGCGCAGGACCGTCCGTAGTTGCTCCAGTACCGCTGATTCGAGTTCTGCGGCCGGCAGACGCGGCAGGCCCGAGGCACCCGCGTGCTCCTTGGCGTCGCGCTGTGGCACGTAGTAGCGGTAGCGGCGTCCGTTCTTTTTCGTGGTGTGCCAGGGCGACAGCGCTCGCCCGTCGTTGCCGAAGACGATGCCCTTGAGCAGATACGCCACGGTCGCCCGCGTCGCATTTCCGCGCACCCGCCCATTGGTGGCCAGGATGGCGTGGACGTTGTCCCACAGTGCGCGGTCGACGATGGGTGGATGCTCCGCCTGATACCACTGCTCCTTGTGGCGCAGTTCGCCGAGGTAGGTGCGGTTGCCGAGCATCTTGTAGATCAGACTCTTGTCGATCGGTTTTCCCTCGCGCACCTTGCCGTCCTGCGTCGTCCACGCCTTTGAGGTCACCCCATCGAGGCGCAATTCCTTAACCAGCATGGTCGATGAGCCGAGTTCGACGAAGCGTTGAAAAATGTGACGGACGACCTTGGCCTCGCGTTCGTTGGGCACCAGTCGCCGGTTCCTGACGTCGTAGCCGATTGGTGGTACGCCGCCCATCCACATACCCTTGCGCTTGCTGGCGGCAATCTTGTCGCGGATGCGCTCGCCGGTGACCTCACGCTCGAATTGGGCGAAGGACAGCAGGATGTTCAGCATCAGTCGCCCCATGCTCGTCGTGGTGTTGAACTGCTGGGTTACAGAGACAAAGGACACACCCTGTCGCTCGAACACTTCGACCATCTTGGAAAAGTCCGCGAGGCTACGGGTCAGCCGGTCGATCTTGTAGATGACGACGATATCGATCTTGCCGGCCTCGATGTCCGCCATCAGTCGCTTGAGTGCGGGCCGTTCCATATTGCCGCCAGAGAATGCCGGATCGTCGTAGTCATCGGCGACAGGAGTCCAGCCCTCGGCACGTTGGCTGGTGATATAGGCATGACCGGCGTCGCGTTGAGCATCGATGGAGTTGTATTCCTGGTCGAGCCCCTCATCGGTGGATTTGCGCGTGTAGACCGCGCAGCGCATACGGCGTTTCAGGACTTCACTCATCGACGAACTCCTTTTTTGGAGGCGGCCTTGGGTGTGGCTGACGGCTTGAGCCCGAAGAACAAGGGACCAGACCATCGTGTTCCGGTGATCTCCCTTGCAATCATGGAGAGGCTTGGGTACATACGCCCCTGAAAATCATATTGACCATCGGTGGTTACCACGACTCTATGAGTGACACCCTGGTATTCCCGCGCCAACACCGTACCGGCGACCGGACGGTAATTGCGATCGCGCTTTTTATTCTGACCGGTTTCCAGGATGTTTTTGATGCGGCGGTTGTTCCGATCGATCAGGTTATGATCAACCTTGCGAAACTCGATTTCCTGCAGCCGGTAGGCAATGCGTCGCTCCAGAAACGGGCGGCTATGCGTCGGCGTATCTGCACAAAACAAGTGTCTCCACAACGCCCGGATCTCCGTCATGCCCAGGCTCGGCAATTGTGCAATCTGCGACACCACTGAAGGTGGCGTGACGTAGGGGGGGTTTTTTGGGTTCATGGGATCTCCTTTTTCCTCGGTGGGTTGGAGACCTGATGAACGCTTCCTTCGGGCGAAATAGCAAGTTCAAACTCGCTCTCTGCGGCCAGGTTTTCGGACTGCGTCACACCGGCACTACGTAGACGTACCAGTCCATTTGCCAACAGCGAGGCGATCTCGCGACGACGCTGCTCCGGTGTCATTCGATCGGGTGGAATATGGCTGATTGCATACATGGCTATCGGTCCTCTCCGTCAAACTCGCTTGAATAGCAAATTGTCCGGGTGAACCGCCCTTGATGCCATGAGGGAATTTCGTAGGCGTTCGAAGTGTTGCTATCCGCTTCAAAAATACCCTGCTGTCAGCAAGATACGGCCGACCAATCAGAGTGTTATTGAGGATGTGACAGAACGGTTTTCAGGAACTGTTTGCCAACTGGGGTGCCAGATAACAAATCGACGATCTGCCCCTTGACTTGTTGGATATCCCGTCCGGCTTTTTCGGCGGTATGCAGCACCGTCGAGTATGCATCGAGCACATCGAGAACGGTGATGTCGTAACCGTGACCGAGCGCCAGCCATCGCAGTGCTGCAAGTCCGGAGGCCACAGCAAATTCAGGTTGACTCACGGCAAAGTCCCGCGCGGCGCGCACCAGCGTGCGTGGATCAGTCGGACTATTGTTGACCAGTTCAATGGCTACACCGAACAAACCAGCATCCTTTGCCGTAGCAAACCACTTGCCTTCGGCCCCAGGAGTGCTGTTGATCAAGTCACGCAAAATCTGTTCGGGTGCCACATTCGGGTATTTCCTGACGATGGCCCGAAATGTCGCCAGATTGGTTGCTCCCCGGTTGGCTTCAAGCGCATAACGCCGGTATGCCTCTTCAGCCATGCCCGATGACAGAAGAATGGCCTCGCAAGATTCGGCAATCTGCCAACCTGGATCATTCACCCCGCGCAACTGCTCGGCATAGCGCACCGCCTCAACTTTCTTCCCCATCGCAACCAGTGCTTTGACCCCCCACTGATGGTAGTGCCACCACCGGAACGGCGCACGACCCAGCAAAGTCAACAACTGTTCATGACGGCCAGCCGCGTAGAACGATGCAAGACAGGCGATCGTTCCTTTGAAAAATCCCCGACCAGATTCCTGAGGCACCCAAATATACTCAACCAGCGGTAAAAATTTGTCGGCCCACTTGGCAGCCATCTCCGGAGTGGCGCATAACTCTCCCCAGTATTCGCCCAGCAACTCCAAGTAGGGAATCCCATCGTTTTCCAGGGCCTGCCAAAGCCGTTCCAGCCATTGCTGTCGAACATCTGGCTCAACATTGGCCTTGGCAATGATCGGTACCAAGGTATCGATGGCCCGGTTCACTGCCGAGCCCAGAGAACCAGACGAACTATCCACCTGCTCCAGCGCAGGTGAAAGTTTCTCCAGTAGCGTCACGGCACCCTCAGCCGCAACCACCGGCTCCTTGCGCGCAACCAGTTTGATTTCTGCGAGAGCCTCCTTGATGCGCTGGATCGGCGTATCCGATCGCCAGCCGAAAGCATGACGCCGAAACCGGGCACTGAACTGCCATTTATGTGCTCTCATGATGAAATGCCTCAGGCTGTGGTTTATCCATTACGGGCGAATCGATCAAAGGTATCCTCATCGACTTCTTCATCATCACGCAGGGAGTCACTCCATTCAGCGTCGGGCATCAATAGTAGCGTCAGTATGTAATCGTACTGGCCCGCCCTTCGTGTCATTTCGGTAACCTGCATACTGGCGGGTTCACGTGGGAACCACTCCTGTGCCCTACCCGTCTGTTGATTTCCTGCATCCCTGCCATTGTCACTATGTGCCAGCGCCTGGCGGGGTAACTCGATGGTGTTCTTACGCGTCGGAAAGTATGCACCAGATTTGAGTGCCGCCGTGTTCGACTTGGCCCACAGCATGTGATCGTCACGACTGGCCACCAACACCGTGCGCTTGGTTAGAACTTCAAGACAGCGTAAGGCCGCAGCAGTCAACGAGACGCCATATCTGTCAGCACAATGCCCCAACAGATCGAAACTGATCTGTTGACCCTCGATCTGATGTCTGAAATCATCCAGGGGCATCAACAGCGTTGACGCAAAAAGATCCGCTTCGGCCTCAATATCCCGTCCGTTGTTGTCTCCCGTTCCGATGTCACCGTCCCCACATTCAAAAGTATCCCGTTGATGACGATGCAATAGGTAGTGACCAAACTCATGGGCAATCGTAAATCGTTTGCGACCCGCAGCCATAACCCCATCGTTGTATACGATAAGCCACTTTGACCGGGATTTGTTCGCCTTGAGCATCCCGTCAAAATCATCGAGATGCTCACCCTGGATTTTATCAATTGGGGAATCCCTGAAACATTGCCGGGAATATTCCTGGGCCACCTCATCCACCTTGACTGGGAAACGCTGCGGACCCAACACCAGATTGAGCATCGAGGAAATTCGATTGGCCTCGGCCATGGGTTTTTTTGCAACCGTCATTCGTCATCCCATCCGTCGATGATTTTGCGAATCTTTTTCTTGTCCACCTCGGACATGGCTCTGAACTTGCGAAATAACGCCTCATCAAGCACCGCCTCATCCGGTGTGGCCATAGATTCGGTGATCAAAAAGTCAGTAGTAACCTTGAGTGCTGCCGCAATCTTGCTGATCTTCTCAGCCGACGGTTTCGGATCGTCCTTGTTCTCCAGTTCCCAGATATAACTCTTGCTCGATTCCGTCAGTTCAGCCAGTTGTTCGAGACTGAGATTGTTTTGCTTGCGCAGTACGCGAATCTTTTCACCTAGGGGGGAAGACACTCATTTCTCCTATGTTGTCTGCATCTGTATAAAAATAATACCACTGAGCCGAACAAGATTGTACCTTCTTGACAAGTTACTATCCGGCCATCAATAATCTCAATCGTTCGGCAAACCGAACATAATCGGTCTTAAATCCCCAACAAGAAGACGGGGCCTGGGCTGGTGCCAACCCGATCAACACCTTGCAAATGGGGAATGTCAATGAACGATGCTGAAAATCTGTCTAAACTGCTCAGCCACATGGCTCCGGAAGTTTTCCGAACATTCATGGTGGACCAGTTCGACTTGGACATGCCGGAACTGGACAAAAAGCAGGGAAAGCAGGAACAGCGCGCCATCATGGAACCAGTTCTGTCGGCTTTGAAGGTGAGCGAACGCCAGAAGATCGAAGAAGTGGCCGAACGTATCGCCTTGCTCTCAGACGGTGCTGGCCAGGACGTCATCGAAGGCATCAGCCAGGAAATCTTCGACGACAATAACAAGTCAGCATTTGGCGCTATCTCGAATCAGTATGAGCGTGCGTTATGGCTGCACCTGAATGAGCCTGCGCTTTTCGAGGAATCGCTAAATGCCCGCCAAGCTGACGTGTTCAGGCAAAGTATGTCTTGCTATTCCGGCTACATAGCCCCCAAGGACCTCACGGTGCTGGATGACGCGACCGCACGCTCGGAATTTCATCAGGCCATTGCCCAGCAACTGGGCTGCGCGAGAGATGCTGTTGCCGTTCAGGTATTCAAGCGGCTACGGCCTAACACACTCACGGGTGAAGACGTAAGTCTTTATCAAGTCAGCGTACATCACAACCGCCCACCCGAGATCATTGATCGCGTACAGGCCAGCGAACTCGTACCGCAGGAGGTGATCCGCGCAATCTCCTCGCACATCACCTATGAACCGGCCAACGGTCACTTGGAGGTGCTGTCCAAAGATACGGATGGCCGCGAGGCACTGGCACGGATCGTGGCGGATTCGCTGCTGCAGTCGCCCTTCACCGGGGACAAGATTCCTTTGAAGCAGTATGACTTCCAGAGTCTGGCTGCGCCTCGCAGTTTCGATCTGTCCGGCGAAGCAGTCGAGTCTGTCAAGGTGATCGATCTTGGTTATACCCAGGACAACCACCGTTCCTTGCTGGTCAAAATTTGGCCCAAGGACGTCGATGACATTTACACCGCTGCCCGTTCATTGATTTCCCCATCGTTCGACTTTCGCAATCACCACATCACCTATGCGAAACTGTCAATCCGCATCAAGAAAGTGGGAAAAGAGCGGGCACGCACAATCGCCGTCATCCTGCGTGATGGCAACAAATGCAATATCAAGGTTAAACGTGAAAAGGACCGGGCACTCTGCGACCGTTTGCTGGCCAAGTGGCAGTTGGTGAAGGAAATCAGTGATGTCACAGAAGAACCTGAAGATACCCTCGTTGCTTGATCTGATCGATCTCTTCGAACAGTCGAGCCACGCCGTTGGCGATGGCGATGGTCAGCGCCTGCATGGTGTGCCCGGTTGGGACCTGCCGCACCGCCCGGCGCTCTCCGACCGGGATCTTGCGCAGTGGACCGAGCGTATTGGTTATGCCGGTTGCTATCCGGCAACCAGAGGTGACGAACGCGTGCCGGTTGAGGTCGAGGAAGACGATGACCTGGGACGCTATCGCTACCGGTGCCCAGAAACTTTTCGCACCAAATATGTCGCTGCCGATTCGGTGGCTGTGTATGCTGTCTCGGAGACCAAGTTTCTTAACTTTCTGGCCGACCTGCTTGAAATTCCACAGGCGCATCGACGCGGTATCACAGCACCAGCCATCGATGGCGTACTGTGGAATCTCGGCAAGATGCGCATTGGCGACGTACAGGTGGATGTATGGCTGGTGCGGGGGTTATCGTCATGCATCGAGCAGGTATTTTCCCATTTCCAGGCAGCCTCATTGCCCGATCAAGGATTGATTTTCACCACAGGTCAGTCCCTGCCTGGAATCGTGCCGCCGCCGCGAAGTTATCGCGTCATTCCAATCGCCAGCGTGCTGCTGGACCACTCAGTCAAACCGACTTTCGACATCGACCTGATCCACCGATTGCTGGTGGCCCCTGCTGGACGCAATGAAGAAAAGTCGCTTCCGGTCCGCTTCGATCCATTCACCAACACGCTGGTTATCGCTACCAAATCCGACAAGCCATGGGCCATCAAAGGAAAAAAGCAGACTATAGCGGTCAAGTATTTATTCGACCAGTTCACAAATGGACGTCGGTGGGTTCCTGCCCGTGAAATCTTGGTCACAGTCTATGGCTCGCCAGAGGCTGCAAATGGCAAGCGTGTCTCGAGTATTTTCAGCGGCAATACGATATGGAAGGACTACATTGCTGGCGATGGTAATGGACATTATGGATTCAATCTGGACTGACCAGTAACAGTCAGAGGTACTCCGCACAACCGCCTTCGGGCGGTTTTTTGCTTTCTGGAACCCGCTTTTTCCTGTTTTGGCTGAGCCCGTACATCAGCCCGCACATGGCGGTGGCTGATGCCCATACATGCCGAGTCGGAAACTGACCTCACGTTTTCGCAATCACCTAAAGGAGACAAACGTGAGCATCAAACACCTTAACCAACGCCAACTGGCCGACCGTTGGGGCATCAGCGAAGCAAGCCTGGAACGCTGGCGCTCTGAAGGAATCGGGCCTGTCTTTCTAAAACTGCAAGGACGTGTGTTGTACCGCCTCGAGGACGTCGAAACCTACGAGTCCGAAAGCCTGCGCAAAAGCACATCCGAGCGCGCCGATGTGGGAGGTGTGGCATGAACCACCTCCCCCCCGATCAAGTGCTGGCCACACCCGCTGGGAAACTTGCCGAACAATCCAGCGAATCTCTATTTCATCTTAAAAACGATGCGGCTGACCTGCTGTCTGCGGCAAAAGCCATTGTCGAGCATGTGGATCATGCCCTGGATCTGAAGTATTCCGCGCGGGCAAAGGAACTACGGCTTGCTGCTGGCAAGGACACCGGCGTCGTGCACTTCGATGACGGTCATGTTCGCGTCACCGCCGATTTGTCCAAGAAAATCGACTGGGAACAGAAGCAACTTGCAGAAATCGTGCGTCGCATCGCGTCCACTGGCGACGACCCCACCCAGTATGTCGAGATCACTTATCGCGTTTCAGAAGCCAAGTTTGGCGCCTGGCCAGAAACGTTGAAAAGCGCCTTCGCCTCTGCTCGCACCCTCAAGACCGGCAAACCCGGATTTCGCCTTGCATTCATTCAGGAGTAACCGCCATGTTCAAAAACCATACCCTGCTCGACCGATTGAAAAAACAACACCCCTACCAATTCGAATCACTGCCAGCGCTGATTCCGGCAAATGGAGCCGAGGTAGCCATTGAAGATGCCACCATAGACCAGATCGCCTTGGCGGTCATTGATCTGGAAAACGAGATTCGCCCAGTCAGACAACGCATAAATGCCCTGCACGAACTTTATGAACTTGCCAGAAAACGCGGTGCGCTAGGCGCTCATTGCATTGGAGATACCTTCTCCAAGGAGGGGCAGCCATGAGTCTCCCCATCATCACTGCAGACCAGCGCCTGGCCGAAAAGCGCGGCGTCAAGGGAGTTCTCGTTGGCAAAAGCGGTCTTGGGAAGACCTCGCAACTCTGGACCTTGAACGCTACAGCAACCCTGTTCTTCGACCTCGAGGCCGGCGACCTCGCCGTCGAGGGCTGGGCGGGCGACACGATCCGCCCCCGCACTTGGCAGGAATGCCGCGATTTTGCGGTGTTCATTGGTGGCCCTAACCCGGCACTGCGCGAGGACCAGTCCTACAGCCAGGCTCACTTCGACGCGGTCTGCGCGCGCTTTGGCAACCTGTCGGTTCTGGATAAGTACGAGACCGTCTTCGTCGACTCGATCACCGTGGCCGGGCGCTTGTGCCTGCAATGGTGCAAGGGCCAGCCGCAGGCCTACTCGGAGAAGACCGGCAAGCCCGACAGTCGCGGTGCGTATGGGCTGATGGGCCAGGAAATGATCGGCTGGCTGACCCACCTGCAGCATACCCGCCGCAAGAACGTCTGGTTCGTCGGCATTTTGAACGAGGCTCTGGACGACTTCAACCGTCGGGTGTTTTCGTTGCAGATCGACGGTTCCAAGACCGGTCTTGAGTTGCCGGGCATCGTGGATGAGGTCGTCACCCTGGCCGAACTGAAGGCCGATGACGGCACCAGTTATCGCGCCTTCGTCTGCCACACGCTGAACGCGTGGGGCTTCCCCGCCAAAGATCGCTCCGGTCGCCTCGACCTCATCGAGGAGCCCCATCTCGGCCGCCTGATGGAAAAGATCGCCGGCCCTGCAAAGCCTGCCACCGAGCGACTCGATTTCGCACGCCCAGTACCCGTTTCCACCCCCGAATCCATTCCTACCCAGGAGTCCTGATCATGACCTACTTCGATTTCAATTCCGCTTCCGAACAGACCTCTTTCGACCCGATCCCCAAGGGCACACTGGTACCGGTGCGCATGACCATCAAGCCGGGCGGCTTCGATGACGCATCGCAGGGCTGGACTGGCGGCTATGCCACGCGTAACGACAATACCGGTTCTGTTTACCTGAACTGCGAGTTTATCGTGACAAACGGAGAATTCGCCCGTCGCAAAATGTGGTCGCTCATCGGCCTGCACAGCCCCAAGGGACCAGAGTGGGCCAACATGGGCCGGACTTTCGTCAAGGCGATCCTCAACTCGGCGCGTGGTGTTCACCCCAATGATGGCAGTCCTGTCGCACAGAACGCACGCCGCATCAGTGGATTCGCTGATCTCGATGGCATCGAGTTTCTCGGCAAGGTCGACTGGGACAAGGACCAAAACGGCCAGGACAAGAACGTCATCAAGGCAGCCATTCAGCCGGATCACAAGGAATACGCCGCCCTGATGGGGCAGCCAGTGCGCATGCCCAGCCATGTGCACTCTGCACCGCAGAACGCCACGCCATCTTTGCCGGCGGTTCCCACCCGTCCCGCATGGGCACAATAAGGAGAACCTCCGATGATGCTGCGTCCACGGCAACGGGAATTCGTCACCCGCTGCGTTACGGCCTTGAAGGCCCACGGCAACACCCTCGGCGTGGCACCGACCGGTGCAGGCAAGACCATTTGCCTGTCCGGCACGGCCGGGGAATTTCTTCAACATCCAGATGCCAAGGTGTGCGTCCTGGCCCACCGGGATGAATTGACCGCGCAAAACCGCGCCAAGTTTGGTCGGGTCAATCCGAAAGTCAGCACCTCCGTGTTCGATGCCCGCCAGAAGTCCTGGTCGGGTCAGGCTACCTTTGCCATGGTGCAAACCTTGGCTCGCAACCTTGAGCAGATGCCAACTCTGGACATGTTGGTGATCGACGAGGCCCACCACTGCGCGGCGCCGACGTATCGGCTGGTCATTGATTCCGTTCTCGCCAAGAACCCGCATGCGCTGATCTATGGCGTGACCGCCACGCCGAATCGCGGTGACGGCAAAGGCCTTCGGGAGGTGTTCTCCAATGTCGCCGACCAGATCCGGCTGGGCGAACTGATCCGTTCCGGTCATCTGGTGTCGCCACGCACCTTTGTGGTCGATGTTGGCACCCGTGACGCGCTCGATGGTGTTCGAAAACTGACCGACGACTACGACATGAATGCCGTGGCATCGATCATGAACACCACGCCAGTCAATGCTGCCGTCGTGCAGCACTGGCAGGAACACGCTGCTCGGCGCAAGACCATTGCGTTCGCAGCCACGGTTGATCACGCCCATGCCGTCTGCCATGCCTTCAATGCGGCAGGGGTTCGCGCCGCAGTCGTTCACGGCGAGATGACGCCTGCCGAACGTCAGGCCACTCTGGCGTCCTATGAAACCGATGACGTGATGGTGCTGGTAAATGTCGCCGTGCTGACGGAGGGCTACGACTACACCCCGACCTCATGCATCGTGCTGCTGCGGCCGAGTTCCTACAAATCGACCCTGATCCAGATGGTCGGGCGCGGTCTGCGCGTGGTTGACCCCGCTGAACACCCGGGCGTCATCAAGACGGATTGCGTGGTGCTGGACTTCGGCACGGCATCCTTGCGCCATGGCAGTCTGGAGCAGGAAGTCGATCTGGATGGCTTCGCCGGGGGCGGCGAGGCACCGACCAAACACTGCCCGCAGTGTGATGCAGAAGTGCCGATGGCCAGTCGCGAGTGTCCGCTCTGTGGCCACAACTTTGCCAAGCAGGTCGAGGAGATGCGCCATCAGATCAGCGATTTCGTGATGACCGAAATCGACTTGCTCAAGCGCTCCAACTTTGCCTGGTGCGATCTCTTCGGCGACGACTGCGCCCTGCTGGCTACAGGCTTCAAGGCCTGGGCGGGGGTCTTCTTCCTGAACGGACATTGGTATGCGGTGGGTGGCGCTGAAAAACTGCCTGCCCACTTGCTGGGTGTCGGTGAACGCACAGTATGCCTCGCCCAAGCCAACGACTGGCTCAATAAGCAGGAAATCGACGATGCCGCCCACAAAACCCGTCGCTGGCTGCAGGAGTCACCCACGCCCGGGCAACTGCGCTACCTGCCTGCGCCACTGCGGGTGGATTTCAGCCTGACACGCTATCAGGCCTCGGCGCTGCTGACCTTCCAGTTCAACAAGGCGGCCATCCAGCGCCTGGTGACGACTGCCAACGATACGGTGATGACCGAACTTCTGGAGACTGCGTGAAATGTGCTGTGTGTTCCCGCCAAGCCAACGGTCTGGGGTATTTCAACCTACGCATGCGACGCTCCGATCCCCGTCGCTACAGCGATCACTGGGTATTCTGCTCTATGCGTTGCAAGAGCGCCTTCTCCAACCCTATGAATCGCCTGACTCAGTTTCAGGAGGACGCCGTGATTGATCCCAGTGACATGGAACTTGCTGCCATGCGATCCACACTCGCTCCGTTGGGTGAGTACGTCGCCTCCATCGGCATGGATCGCCTTCTGGCCGATTACGGCAAGGACGAGGTCCTGCGCCTCGTGGAGGTCGTGGTCGACGCCTATCAGGCCCACATGCTCGCCGAGCACGAACGCATGGTCGAGCGCGACCGCGCTTTCTTTGAACAAATCGCCAGCCGCAAGGCAGTTGCCTCGACCGGTGGCAACCACCACAGGATACCTTTTTGATGATTGACCTGAACCATCAACCAAAATTTCATGAGCAGGTGTCGGCGCTTTTAGATGCCGCCCTGCAAGCGGAGCGCAGTCAGCAGGCCCGTCGACGCTATCTGGGCGCCTCACGACTGGGCATTGCCTGCGAGCGCGCTCTGCAATACGAATACGTCGATGCGCCGATGGACAACGGTGCCGAGTTGCCCGGCCGGACCTTGAAGATATTTGAAGTCGGCCACGTCATGGAGGACCTTGCGATTCGCTGGCTGCGCCTGGCCGGATTCGACCTGTACACCCAAAAGGCCAGCGGCGGTCAGTTCGGCTTTTCTGTCGCGGGTGGTCGCATCCAGGGTCACGTCGATGGCGTGCTGAACGGTGGCCCAGCCGAACTTGGCATGACTTATCCCGCCCTTTGGGAGTGCAAGACCATGAATGACAAGTCCTGGCGGGACACGGTCAAGCACGGCGTCAGAAAATCCAAGCCAATTTATGCAGCGCAGTTGGCCGTCTATCAGGCCTACATGGAAGTTGCCATTCCCGGCATATCGCGCAACCCTGCGTTGTTCACCGCCATCAACAAGGATTCCGAGGAAATCTGGTTCGAGCAGGTAGCCTTTGATGGCGGTCTGGCGCAACGAATGTCCGATCGCGCGGTTCGTGTCATCACGGCGACGGACAGCCAGGAGTTGTTGCCGCGCCATGCCACCACGCCGACGCATGTCGAGTGCAAGTTCTGCCCCTGGCAGGACCGCTGCTGGGGTTCGACATGATGGCCGACAACATCATCTGGCACGATTTCAACGATGCCTCCGAGCAGCGCGACGATCTGTCCTCCGACACCAACGCGCTGCGCACAGGGCTTCTGGACCGGCTCGAGGCTGTCCTCCACTACCTGTTTCCGCAGGGATGCATCCGGGGTGGCAAGTTCTATGTCGGCAATGTGGATGGTAACCCTGGCAAGAGTCTGGTGGTTGAGCTAGACGGACCACGGCGCGGCCTCTGGAAGGACTTTTCCACCGACGAAGGCGGCGACGTCATCGATCTTTGGGCGCTTTCTCAAGGTCTGTCGGCAAGGCATGACTTCCCGCGCCTGGCCAACGGGATCCGCCAATGGCTGTGCGTGGCATCGCCGGCGCAGACAGTGACTCGTCGCGAAGGCCGCTCCGTGCCGGTTGATGAGTTGGGTCCCTACACCGCCAAGTGGGACTACCTGGCCGCTGACGGCAGTCTGATTGCCTGCGTGTATCGCTACGATCCACCCGGGCGAAAAAAGGAGTTTCGGCCGTGGGATGCCAAACGGCGCAAGATGGCGCCGCCCGATCCCAGGCCTTTGTTCAACCAACCTGGCATTGCCAATGCCGATCGGGTGATTCTGGTTGAAGGTGAAAAGTGCGCGCAGGCATTGATCGACGCAGGCCATTGCGCGACCACCGCGATGCACGGTGCCAACGCGCCCATCGACAAGACCGACTGGTCATCCCTGCAGGGCAAGCATGTCCTGATTTGGCCCGATCGCGACAAACCTGGCTGGGAGTACGCGATGAATGCCGCCGAGGCGGTCATGGCAGCGGGTGTCCAGCATTGCGCGGTGTTGATGCCGCCGGACAACCCGACGGCGGACGCGCCCCATGGCGCTGCGGATGGATGGGATGCAGCCGATGCGCTTGCGGAAGGCTTTGATGTACGGGGGTTCATTGCCAATGGTGAGCGCATTCATTTCCAGCAATCGACGGCAGACTCCACGCAGGCGGCAGATCCCACCGAGCAATCGGTCTGGGCCACCGAAGACGCGCTGGCGCTGACCTTCTCGGGTCGATATGCCAAAGACTGGCGCTATGTCGCCCTGTGGGGCAAATGGGTGTTCTGGACCGGTAAGCGCTGGCAAACCGAGGAGACGCTGGCCGCACACCACCTGATGCGGCAGATCTGTCGCGAGGCAGCACTCAAGGCCGAGTCGTACCGAGTCGCCGCAAAACTTGCCAGCAGTGGCGCGGTGGCTGGACTCGAGCGGCTCGCACGTTCTGACCGCCGGCACGCCGCCACCGCTGACGAGTGGGATGCCGACCCCTGGCTGCTCAACACGCCGGGCGGCATGGTGAATCTCAAGAACGGCGTCTTGCGTTCGCACGATCGTCTGGATCGGCTGACCAAGATCACAACCGCCACGCCTGCGGGGGATTGCCCAACATGGCGTCAGTTCCTCAACGAGGTCACGGGCGGTGATCAGGCCCTGCAAGCCTATCTCGCCCGTATGGCGGGGTATACACTGACCGGGTCGACACGCGAGCACGCACTGTTCTTTCTCTATGGCACGGGCGCCAACGGCAAATCGGTGTTTGTGAACACCTTGGCCACCATCCTCGGCGATTACGCGACCAACGCTCCCATGGACACCTTCATGGAAACCCGCACGGACCGGCATCCGACAGACATGGCTAGCTTGCGGGGCGCCAGGTTTGTCTCCGCCATCGAAACCGAGCAAGGGCGGCGCTGGGCCGAGTCCAAGGTCAAGAGTCTGACCGGTGGCGACAAAATTTCCGCCCGCTTCATGCGCCAGGATTTTTTCGAGTTCTTGCCACAATTCAAGTTGATCGTGGCCGGCAATCACAAGCCTGCGATTCGCAACATCGACGAAGCGATGAAGCGTCGCCTGCACCTGATCCCGTTCACGGTCACCGTCCCCTCAGAAAGACGAGACAAGCACCTGCAGCAAAAGCTCCTGGCTGAACGGGACGGCATTCTGTCCTGGGCGGTTCAGGGCTGTCTGGAATGGCAGCGCTTGAGTCGGCTCGATCCACCCCAGCAGGTGCTTGACGCTACCGACGAGTACTTCGAAGAAGAGGATGCCATTGGCGAGTTTCTGGACGAGGACTGCCAGCAGTCTCCCGTGGCGCGCGAAGCAATTTCCGCGATCTACCAGCGCTGGCGGGAGCGTGCCGAGCGGCGTGGCGAATACGTAGGCACCAGCCGCTGGCTCACCCAGCAACTCATTAACCGTGGGTTTTCGCGCACACGCCTACACGGCGGGGCAAAAGCCCTGTCGGGACTCTCGCTCAAACCTCGCGATTCGGGTGGCTACATGCCCTATCGCAATGACTGATCTGAATGGGTGACCGAAAGTGACCGGCATATCGTTATCTCTCTATACGTGTGTGCGCGCAGGCGCGAGCAGATAACGAGAAACGGGTCACCTTCGGTCACCAGATGCCAAAAACGCATGGAGTGACCAATGAACACAATGACCATCCTCGTCCTCGACTTGGGCACCACCACCGGCTGGGCACTGCTCGGGCGCGACGGTTCCATCACCAGCGGCTCGGAGTCCTTCAAGCCACAGCGCTTTGAGGGTGGCGGTATGCGCTACCTGCGCTTCAAGCGCTGGCTCACCGAGGTCAAACAGGCGGCTGGAGACATCGATGCCGTGTACTTCGAGGAAGTCCGGCGCCATGTGGGGGTCGATGCTGCCCACGCCTATGGCGGCTTCATGGCCCATCTGACGGCTTGGTGCGAACACCACCATATCCCGTACCAGGGTGTCCCGGTCGGCACGATCAAGAAACACGCGACCGGCAAAGGCAATGCCAGCAAGGACGAGATGATCGCCGCCATGCAAGCCAATGGCCACCCCGTCACCGACGACAACGAAGCCGATGCCCTGGCGATACTGCACTGGGCCATCAAAACACAGGAGGTGTGACATGAAGATCCCGGTACCGCGATATCACTCGCCTCTTGGCCGATTGCTGCCCAACGCTACCGACCTCGAGGCCATCAAGGAAAAAGGCTGGCAGGACCAGCACATCCTGGTGGTATCTGAGAACGACAAGCGACTTGATTTCATCGAACGCGAATTTGTGCGCCAGCTTGGCGAACGTCTTTATGGGGGGAAACGCCATGGCTAAGTGGGCGATCGATGATGTTGCCTTGCGCTTTAGCCAAGCGGCCGATGTGGCGCGGCGTTTACCAGCAGTTCGTGTCCAAGGCTATTTCAATTGCTGGCCGAAAATCAAACGTGGCGAGCATGAAAATCTCGGAACTGATGATCGTCCACCACTCTTGTCCAAAATAAGTTTTCACGAAAGTTGTTTTGGACAGCATATTTGATTCAAATGCCGACGCTGTAGTGGGATACCACCCCGAAACAGGCTTGTAGAGCGGGATGGGAAGCGGTGGTTAGCAGGTTTAGCAGACTTGCCTGCACCAGCAGTTATTTTGGACAGCATATTTGTGATGGTAGGCACGATTTTCAAATTGACCTTGTTTCAAACGTAACTGATTGATTTATCTATAAGGACAAACCTGTCCAGCAAGCGTTTTGGACGGCAGTGATCGTCCACCGATATATTTCCCACCCAGCCCGGATTCTGTCGAAAAGATGCTGGAAGCGATGCACTGGGTCTTGTGGCTCGAGGAAGAGCAGCGACACTTGGTATGGATGCGGGCAAAACGCTATGGTTGGCGAGAGATCACCCTACGCTTTGCTTGTAATCGTTCGACTGCATGGCGGCACTGGCAGCAGGCTCTTGCCAAGGTGGCGTTTCACCTCAATCAGGAGGATTGATCATGAAATTGCATGAAATTGCCAAGCGTTTCCAAACCCATCGGAAACATGCGTAAGGATGCGGGTTCGACCACAAATCCGCGATGCAACAAATCGGCGAGATTCGTGTAGTATTTCCGCTATGATCTGGACAGAGATGCGACCAGAGACAGCAGCGTAAGACCGACCCGAATCTTCACCCGCCCGGCAAATGCCCCGGCGGGTTTTTTATTGCCCGAGTGCCCCCATGACCCACCTCCGCATCGAATACCGCCCTGTCGAGTCACTGATCCCTTTCGCCAAAAACGCGCGCACTCACTCAAATGAGCAGGTAGCACAGATTGCTGCCAGCATCCAGGAGTTCGGATTCAACAGCCCAATCCTGGTCGATGGCCAACATGGCATCATCGCAGGCCACGGCAGGTTGCTCGCCGCCCAGAAACTCAATATGACTCAATTGCCAGTCATTGAACTGGCCCACCTGACGGAAATCCAGAAACGCGCCTTCATCCTGACCGAGAACAAACTCGCTGAAAACGCCGGCTGGGATCATGAACTGCTCGCGCTGGAACTGGCCGATCTGGAGGCTTCTGGTGTCGACCTGGAACTGACCGGCTTCAATGCCGGCGAAATCGAGTCCATGCTGGCCAGGGCTGGAGAGGAAATGGACACATCGTCAGACGAATCCGCCGACGAAATCCCCGAAATTCCCGTGAAAGCCATTTCACGCACGGGGGACATCTGGCAGTTGGGTGAACACCGCCTGATCTGCGGCGATGCTACTGACCCCGATGTGATTACGGCACTGATGGCAGGACAACAGGCAACACTCTGTTTCACCTCGCCCCCCTATGGCAATCAACGAGATTACACCACCGGTGGAATCGGGGATTGGGACGCGCTGATGGAAGGCGTCTTTGCCCGACTGCCCATGTCTGCCGATGGTCAGGTGCTGGTCAACCTGGGGTTGATCCACCGCGATAACGAAGTGATCCCCTACTGGAACCCGTGGCTGACATGGATGCAAAGGCAGAACTGGCGCCGCTTTGCCTGGTATGTCTGGGATCAGGGATCGGGAATGCCCGGCGATTGGGCCGGCCGATTCGCGCCGAGTTTCGAGTTCGTTTTCCACTTCAACAAGCAGTCGCGCAAACCCAACAAGATCGTGCCCTGCAAAAGCGCGGGGGAACATTCTCATGGGAGCGCTGCTGGATCATCGGCGACTGGCATGCGCAAAAAGAACGGGGATGTCGGCGCCTGGACGCACTCAGGCATGCCGACTCAGGACACCCGCATTCCAGATTCAGTGATTCGTATCACGCGCCATGCCGGGGGCATCGGTGAGTGTATCAGTCACCCTGCAGTGTTCCCGGTGGCGTTGCCCGTACACATCATGGAAGCCTTCACTAATCCAGGTGACGCAGTATTCGACCCATTCAACGGTTCTGGCACCTCACTCCTGGCCGCACAGCGTACTGGTCGCCACTGTCGCGCGGTGGAAATCGCTCCAGAGTATGTGGATGTGGCGATCCAGCGCTTCCAGCAGAATTATCCGGATATCCCCGTCAGCCTGATTTCAACCGGCCAAACCTTCGAGGAAGTTCAGGCTGAACGGAATACCTCCGAGGTGGTCCATGGCTGAATTGCAAATCGAGCACTGGCCCACCGAGAAACTGATCGACTACGCAAGAAATCCCCGCAAGAACGACCATGCAGTAGATCAGATGGCCTCAGTGATCACCGAATTTGGTTTCCGCATCCCGGTTGTTGCCAAAAGTACCGGGGAATTGGTGGATGGCCACCTGCGCCTCAAAGCGGCTCGTAAAATGGGACTCGCCACCGTCCCGGTGGTCTTGGTCGACGATCTGACGCCTGCCCAGATCAAGGCATTTCGGTTGCTTGCCAACCGTTCGGCCACCTGGGCTGAGTGGGACGACGAACTGCTGGGCCTGGAGTTGGCCGAACTGCAGGAATCCGGTTTCAATCTCGAACTGACCGGCTTCAACGAAGAAGAATGGGATTCCTTGATTGCCGGGGAAGAAACCAGCACGGAGGGACTTACCGATGAAGATGAGGTTCCCGATGTCCCGGAAAACCCTGTGTCGCAACCTGGCGATGTTTGGATTCTGGGTGATCATAAACTCCTATGCGGCGATGCCACCAAAACCGAAGCCTACAAGACCCTGCTGGGTGACGAACTGGTGGACATGACCTTCACCGACCCCCCATATAACGTTAATTATGCCAATTCGGCCAAGGACAAACTACGCGGCAAGAACCGCCCGATTCTGAATGACAACCTGGGCGAGAATTTTGAAGAGTTTCTGAAAGCCGCATGCCAGAACATCCTGAATGTGACCAAGGGCGCGGTGTACATCGCCATGAGTTCCTCGGAACTCGACACCCTCCAGTCGGCATTCCGGTCAGCCGGCGGCAAGTGGTCGACCTTCATCATCTGGGCCAAAAATACCTTCACCCTGGGACGCGCCGATTACCAGCGTCAGTACGAGCCGATTCTCTATGGCTGGCGCGATGGCACCGATCACTACTGGTGCGGCGCCCGCGATCAGGGCGATGTGTGGCAGATCAAGAAACCCCAAAAGAACGATTTGCATCCTTGCCTATGCCCAGCCACTGAGGTGTTAACGGAGAACGGTTGGCGAGTCATCGAATCGTTGGTCGAGGGTGATTGCGTCCTGGCGGCAGACGGTGTGTTTCGCTCAGTGGAAGGAGTGTCGTCTCATTTTATTGAAAAGTGCGTATTCAGGATTGCTGTTTCGGGTGTTGAAAATTCAGTCGACGCCACCGATAACCACCCATTTCTCGTTCTACGTGACGGCGAATTAGCGTGGATCGAGGCTTCTCAACTCGTTGTGGGAGATGAGATATGCTCACCAAAAAAGGTTATGTCAGAAACTGGTACGGCGACAGACAACGAATGGAACACGACTTCGTCTGGGAACGAAATTTCGGAGCCATCCCGGATGGATATTGCGTCCACCATATCGACCACGACAAGCAAAACAATCACATTTCAAACTTACAACTTGTCACCCACCTTGAGCACAAGCGGATTCACTCCGGTTGCCACCTTCGCGATGGCGTTTGGTGGAAACCATGCGGCGCTTGCGGATCACTTAAACCTGTTACTCCAGAACACTGGTACCTCAGCGCAAAAGGATGGCCTTATGGATGGGGTTGCCGACCCTGCCATGTCAGAAAAGTCATACAACTTCGTTCTGCGAAGCGTAAGCACCCTCGAGAAAATAAACTACTCGGGGTTGGTGTGGAACTTGTCGGTGAAGGACAGCCCTACATTTGAAACGCGCATTGGCATGTCTCATAACACCATGAAACCCGTGGAACTGCTAGAACGGGCGGTGAGAAACAGCAGCAAAACCCGTGACATCGTACTGGACCCCTTCGGCGGATCAGGTACCACCCTGATCGCCTGCGAGAAGTCCGGGCGCCGGGCGCGACTCATCGAACTCGATCCGAAGTATGTGGATGTAATCGTGCGCCGCTGGCAGGACTGGACCGGCAAGCAAGCCACCCGGTTATCCGACGGGGCAGACTTCGAAACGGCGCGAAAGCAGTAACCGAACAGCAGGGCCGGAGAGAATCAGTTAAACGGGCGCCATTTCAAAATCAATGTACCTATGGAGGATGACCGGCGGTTTCCCGTCTGTAAACGTGACTTCGCAAGTGGCTAGAAATGTCCCCCATGCTGACGTAGTGATGCCGATAAAGCCTCTGTCGTTAGTGACCGAGACCATATTCGGCCTCCAAGATGGACCAAGATCAAACGTGGCGTCTTTGATGTCCACGAATCCTTGTTTATACGGAGAATGGGGGTCGCCGGTGCGGTGACGCATAATGAAAATCGTCACGTCAAATTGCATTTCTGGGACTGTTGAGTGCTTGTAAATGTGCGCAAGAAAAAGGCCGTCCACTTCCTTTCCGTCGACCCGCTTCCCGTCGACCCGCTCATATTCCTTGTCGCGTTCGATGCTCAATGATTTAACGTTAGGCTGAATCGCCGCCCCGCCCACAACAAAGCCTTTATCCCGTGCTGGAGGAGGTCCGATGTACTTGGTGCCAGGTTTCCGGATATCAAACTCAGCCCCAAGAAATTTGGCTTTAGTAATGTAGCCGCCAGTGACAAGAGCGAGAAGTATTGGCAGCAGAGAAATCCAAATCCACTGGGCCGGGAGCGCGAGGACAGATGCACCTATCAGTTGGAGCACGCCGAACACTGCAAGCATGGCAAGAGAAATGACGCAGGCCCAAAATAGCGGTGCCTTCCTAATCTCATTGATCCACACATCCTTCATAGCGACCCCTCTCTTGCTCGCATGATCTGAGAGGTTAACAGACTCTCCGCTTATTGGCCTGCTCAATTTCTTGCGTCCAGTCCTAACGATGGGCTCAGACAATGCGGTAGATGCGTCGATCACCTACTTTGACCGAGGTGATAACAAGCCCAAGTTTCTTCTTGAACGCGCCGGCAAAGGTACCGCGTATGGTGTGCTGCTGCCAACCCGTGACACCCACGATCTGGGTAATAGTCGCGCCTTCCGGGCACCTGAGCATGGCGATCACCAGGGCCTGCTTGCTGTTCTCGCGGGTGCGGGGGATTTTGATTGGTTTATCCTGGGCCTGTTCTGCCGATGCAATGACCTCGGTGAGCGCTTCGGCAGTGACTGCCCATTTGCGAGGCACACCCAAGGCATCGTAGCCCTCGGCAGTGATGAACCAGTCACCATTGAGCGGAGTGATCATGGCGCGGTTGAACATCCCGTCGAGCACCTTCTTGCGGGCACCGCCCTTGATGTTGTCGGGAAACCAGACGATCTTTCCCTCGCTGTGGTTGTGGGCGTAGGCCAGAATGGCGTGTTGTGCCGGGGTGAGTCCAGTTTTCATGGTGATTCTCCTGTAGGTGTTACTTGCCAGCCACGTTGAGTTTTTTATTCAAGATCGTTATTTCGAGGATTTGGTCCAGGAGTTCTTGCACCCGGTTCAGATCACCCACATGGCCCCAGTGGATTACGTCGGGGTTGTGGCCAAAGTGTTCATTGGCCTGCTGCTGCAATTGGGCAATCTTGTTCTGGATGTCTGCGGCTTTGGTGATGTAGGTGTCAATGGCGTTGGGCCTGGTGGTCATTTGTTTCTCCTGTGTGGGGGTAGATGACATCCCTATGAATGCTTCATTTACGGAATCAATCAAGTTATTTCCGCAAGACTTTTGAACGAGTCGTTTTCTCGGCTACCGCATCCATCGCTTCCTGCAAAAGTTTGCGAATCCGCTCGAGGTCGCCCACATCGTCCCAAGTTGCATTGTCTTCATCGATACCAAACCCTTCTGCTCTCATCGTCTTCATTTTGCAGAGTAGAGTCAGGATCTGCCCCGACTTGATGATGAAATGGTCAGTGACATGTTGTTGTGTAAAGACTTGCTTCATGGTGCTCTCCTCGGTGGGTTGTGTTAGAACCATTAACGCTTCACTTCCGGAATCAATCAAGTTGTTTTTGAAGGATTTTTGATCTACTTCGCACCGTGCCTCAACGCGCCCCAACGCCCTGCAGATACCCAAGATGTCCGATGCTATTGGAGATCCCCGGGTATTGTGCTGAGCATCAAAAACGGAACCGAGTCCGGGTGGATGAAAGGCGCGGCAGCGCCGCCTCCAGGGGCTACGGCGCGCGCTGGAGACAGGCACGGGCAATGTTCCTGGCAGTGCACCCGCTGTGCGCCCTGTGCCAACGTGACGGGTGTGTCATGCCAGCCACGGTGGTGGATCACGTCATCCCGCACCAGAACGATCAGGCGCTGTTTTGGGACGAGTCGAACTGGCAGGCGCTGTGCAAGCGCTGTCATGACGCCAAGACGGCGCGGGAGGACGGCGGGTTTGGCAATCCAGGCGACCGGTAGGCCGGTCAAATCCTTGTAACCTTTCCGCACGGGACCGCGCGCCTGCCCAAATTTTTGTTTCCGCGAAATTCATTACCCCCTATCGGCGACCTTGATAGATAAGGATATTTATGGAAACACAAGCAAATAGTTTCACACCGCATCCCGTACTCGACGAGGTTAGAAACGCCTCGTGATGACAGCAGAGGACATTGCCAGCATGGCGGTCACCGAAGATAACCTGAGGCAGTTGCGCCTCAACAAACATGACCCGACGGCAATGCTGTCGGGGCAGATGGATCAGGAACATTCCCATGGCGACCCGAGGGCGCAAACCAACCCCGATTGAACTGAAACTGTTGCGTGGCAATCCCGGCAAACGCCCGCTCAAGGCAAACGCACAGGTGACTCAGCAGGCAGAGGCTGCCCTCACCGATGATCCGCCCGCCATGCTGCTGGAAGAGGCTCAACCCTATTGGGATTACGCGATTCTTCACGCACCCCGCAACCTGCTCAAGAAACTCGATATCTATCTCCTGGCTGCATGGTGTAACGCCGCCGCACGCTATGAACACAACATGCGGCTTGCGGCCAAGTCGGATGTGATTCCGGTACGAGGGGCAAAACTGGCGGGTCTGGATACCAAAGACCGACCGATCATGCACAATCCGTTTTCCGCAGCGGCGCGCTCGTATCTCAAGGACATGACGCTACTGGCCAGCGAGTTGGGCTTCACGCCGACCTCGCGCGCACGACTCGGAGCGATGGAAACCGGATCGGAACCGGAAAACCCCTGGCTTCACTTGGGGCGCGCCTGATATGCCAGGACAGGACTACGCCGGAATTGCCCGGCAGTATGCACGAGAGGTCCTCGCGGGTCGCATCCCGGCCTGCCGCTGGGTGCGTCTCACCTGCCAGCGTCAGATCGACGACCTCGCTCGCTTCAAGGGAAGATCGGGACCCTACCGGTTCAATCCCGTCCTGACGGATGCCAGCGGCTTGCGCTACCGTCCAGCGGACCGGGCCTGTGCCTTCATGGAACGGCTCAGCCATGTCAAGGGGCCGCTGGCGGGCGAAATGATCAAGTTGGAACCTTGGCAGGTGTTCATCCTGACCACGGTGTTCGGCTGGGTCAAAACCGATGGGAAACGACGCTTTCGGCGCTCGTATATCGAGGTACCACGCGGCAACGGTAAGGCTCTGGATATTGAAACGCTGATTCCCACCCCACAAGGTTTCAAACGTATGGCAGACCTGCAGGTGGGCGATCAGGTGTTCGATGAGCGAGGTCAACCGTGCACTGTCACAGCGGTGAGCGACATCCTGCATGAGAGGCCCTGCTACCGCGTAAACTTCTCCACGGGAGAGAGTATGGTTGCTGATGCTGCCCACGAATGGCTCACCCACGCCCAGGTCGACCGACCCGGAACAAAAAGGATATAACATTGCGTCGCTATAAAATGCCTGCCCTGCACATCCATCGCACGGCGGGAGGAGTCGCCTATTGTGTGCAGTTACACCGTCGTGTCGTGCGTTTGGGGTCGGTGAACCGGCTTACACCGGAACACGCGCAGGCTCGCTTCGAGGCACTGGCCGAGCAGGACCTGAAGGATCATCCCTTTGGCGTTGACACCCATACTCGCGTGCGCACCACGGAAGAGATTTACCGCACGCAACACTATGGGGTGCGCGGCGATAACAATCACACCGTGGCAGTGGCCGGTGCGCTCGAACTGCCGGATGCCGATCTCCCGGTACCACCCTACCCCCTTGGAGCCTGGCTGGGTGATGGCCACAGCGCATCGGCCCGGCTGACCAATGCCGATGTGGATAGTGCCATTGTCGACCAGATCCGCGCCGAGGGCATCAGCGCCCATCGCTGCGCCCACTCTGATGGCAACCACATCGGCAGTTACACCCTGGGCTCCCATACCGCAACAGGGCTTGGCAAACAGCATAGCCTGCAGGCCAGACTGAGGCGGCTCGGGGTGCTGGGCAACAAACATATTCCCACGCCATACTTGCGCGCCTCCCGTGCCCAGCGTCTGGCGCTTTTGCAGGGATTGATGGATACCGACGGCACGATTTCCAGAGACGAAGGCCAGTGCGTCTTCACCAATATCAGTGAGCGACTGGCTCGAGGCGTGTTTCATCTGGTCGCCTCGCTTGGCCTCAAACCGACATTCAACGCATTCCCATCTACGCTCTACGGTAAGGATTGTGGTCCCGCTTATTACATCAGTTTCTTTGCCTATCGTGGTGAACTGGAGCCTTTTCGTCTGGCACGCAAGCGCGATCGGTTGCACGATCGCCCAGCCAGTCGCAGTCTTCAGAACACCCGGGCAATTCGATCCGTGGAACCGGTGGACTCCGTTCCGGTGAAGTGCATCGAAGTCAACTCGCCGTCCAGGCTATACCTTGTGGGTGAATCCTGCATTCCTACGCACAATTCGGCTCTGTCCTCGGCCGTGGGGCTGTATATGCTGGCCGCCGACAACGAGGGTGGTGCCGAGGCCTATTCTCTGGCCACCACCCGCGACCAGGCGCGGATTGTTTTCGGTGATGCCCAGACCATGGTTCGACGTGATCGCGCCATGCGCGAGGCTTTTGGCATCGAGGTCAACGCCCACAATATCAGCATTGCGCGCACCGGCTCCAAGTTCGAGGCGCTCTCCGCCGAGGGCTCCACGCTGGATGGCCTGAACATCCACTTCGGCTGCGTGGACGAATTGCACGCCCACAAGACCCGCACCGTCTATGATGTGGTGGAAACCGGCACCGGCAAGCGCGACAACTCGCTCCTGTGGGTGATCACCACCGCCGGCAGCAACCGCGCGGGAATCTGTTATGAGGCGCGAACCTTTGTCACCCGGTTGCTGGAAGGCGTGCTCATGGACGAGTCCCAGTTCGGGATCATCTATGGGCTGGATGACACCGATGACTGGACCAGCGAGGCGGCACTGATCAAGGCCAATCCCAACTGGGGAATCTCGGTGCGCCCCGAGGTGCTTCTGCCCCTGCAGGCCAAGGCCATGCAGCTGCCTTCTGCGGTCAACAATTTCAAGACCAAGCATCTCAACGAATGGGTCAACGCCGATACCGCCTGGATGGACATGCGCGCCTGGGAGGCCTGTGCGGACACCACCATCACCGAAGACGATTTCGCCGGCGAGGAGTGTTACATCGCGCTCGACCTGGCCTCCAAGGTGGACATCGCCGCCAAGGCCAAACTGTTCCGGCGTGATGGCAAGTTCTACGCCTTCATGACCTATTACCTGCCCGAATCAGCCGTTGACGAGGGGCGCAACAGCCAGTATTCCGGGTGGGCGCGGCAGGGACTTCTGACCGTAACCCCCGGCAATGTGACGGATTTCGACCAGATCGAGGCTGAGTTACTGGCCGATGCCAGCCGCTTCCAGATCGTGGAGGTACCCTTCGATCCCTTTCAGGCGACCCAACTGTCCAGCCACATGCTGGCAGAAGGCTTACCCATGGTGGAAATGCGCCCCACGGTGCTCAACTTCTCGGAACCCATGAAAGAACTGGAGGCTCTGGTGCTGCAAAAACGCTTCATTCACAACGGCGACCCGATTTTGAGTTGGATGATCTCCAATGTGGTGTGCCACCGGGACCAGAAGGACAATATCTATCCCAGGAAGGAACGGGAGGAGAACAAGATCGACGGGGTGGTGGCCCTCATCATGGCCCTGGGCCGGATCATGATGCCGGGCAATGCGGACCACCCAATCCTGGGGGATGACTATGCCCTGATGGTGGTGTGATGGGCTTGTGGAATTGGCTCCGAAGCCGACAGGCGAGTGACCGTTCGCCTTGGGGAAATTTTTGGTTCGAGCCGGTGGGCGTGCATACCACGGCGGGCATACGGGTCACAGCGGACAATGCCCTGCAACTCTCAGCGGTGTTTGCCTGCGTGCGCATCATTTCGAGCCAGTTCGCAAGCCTGCCTTTTCGCCTGTACCAGAACCGGCCCGATGGCGGAAAAAATCGCGTCACAAATCACCCCATCTATCGACTGCTCGCCAAGCGCCCCAATCAATACCAGAACGCCTTCGAGTGGCGCGAGATGATGGCCGGTCACCTGGTGCTTCGGGGCAATGCCTTCAACCAGATCGTAGCCAACCGCCAGGGCGAGATCACGGCACTGATTCCCCTGCACCCGGATCGAGTCACCATCGATCTATTGTCCAACGGCGATTATCGCTATCGATACAGTACGCTCACCGGGACGGAGCAGATTTACCCGCGTGGCCAGATCTGGCATCTGCGCGGGCTCTCCTCCGATGGCATCATCGGGCTCTCCCCCATTGCACTGGCGCGTAGTGCCATGGGCGGTGCGCTGGCCGCCCAGGACTATGGTTCGCGCTTCTTTGCCAACGATGCCAAGCCGCTCTCCGGTTATATCGAATACCCCGGCTCCTTCAAGGACAGGATGGCCCGTGATCAATTCCGGGAGGCCCTGCAGGAAGCCCAGACGGGAGCGAACCGCGGCAAGATCGCGGTGTTCGAGTTCGGGATGAAATATCACCAACTGGGGCTCACCAATGAGGATGCGCAGTTTCTTGAAACGCGCAAGTTTCAGGTGAACGACATCGCCCGCTGGTTTGGGGTGCCTCCCCACAAGATCGGCGATCTGGATCGATCCACCAACAACAATATCGAGCAGCAGGCCCAGGAATTCGTGCAGGAGTGCCTGGGCCCCATGGCGGAGCGCTGGGAAGCCAGCATCGAAGCCGAATTGCTACTGGATGACGACGATCTGGAAGCGGAATTCCTGTTCTCCCAATTGCTGCGCGGGGATTCCGAGGCGCGCGCCCAGTATTACAATGCCGGCATCAACGCGGGCTGGCTCACCCGTAACGAAGCGCGTCTGAGTGAAAACCTGAACCCGCTCCCCGGTCTGGATCACCCCCTGCGGCCCCTGAACATGGCTGAGGAAACCGGGGATGACCAACCATCAAAAATTGCCCTCACAGGACGAACCCGATGAAACGCTCCCTTTTGCTTGCTCAGATCCTGAGCACCCCCTGGGCCCTGATGCCGGAAACCCTGAACGCCATGGCGGGCATCCTGCGCCGCTGGCAGGTGGGCGATCCGGTCCCCGCCGCAACGCTTCAACACATTGAAGCCGACCAGTCCCTGCGTGCCGCCAGGAAAGCCGCCAGCACCCAGGCGGGCAGCGGCCAGATTGCCGTACTTCCCCTCTATGGGGTGATCACCCAGCGGGGGAACATGGTGGATGCCTTGAGTGGGCCGGGCAGTTGCTCCACCCAGCAATTTGCCGCCTCCTTGAGTGATGCCTTGAATGATCCTGCGGTGGAACAGATCCTGATCGACATCGATTCTCCAGGTGGGAGCGTCTATGGGGTGGAAGAACTGGCCGTCCAAATCCTCTCTGCGCGAGGTCAGAAACCGGTGGTGGCCGTGGCCAATAGTCTCGCAGCTTCCGCCGCCTACTGGATCGGATCCGCCGCCAGTGAGTTTTATTGCACGCCCGGCGGTGAGGTGGGCTCAATCGGGGTGTGGCAGGCCCATGAGGATATTTCCGATGCCCTCAAGTACGAGGGAATCGATGTGACGCTGATCTCGGCCGGCAAATTCAAGGTGGAGGGCAATCCCTACGAGCCCCTCACAGCAGAAGCAACCGCCTTCCTGCAATCGCGGGTGGATGATTATTACAACGCCTTTGTGGCCGCCGTGGCCCAGGCGCGGGGCGTGAATGGGAGCGAGGTGACCGATGGCATGGGACAAGGACGGGTATTGGGAGCCTCCGCCGCGCACACCCTGAACATGATCGACGGCATCATGACCTTCGATCAGGTCGTCAGTTTGATGCAATCCCGGATAAAACCGAAGGCCTCCCGCTTGTCTCAAGCCAGGAACTCCTTGGCGCTGATGGGATGAAGTGGTTTCAACATAGGAGAAATTCTGTGGTTATGTTACGCTTGCTCGCAGTCAGAAGCGGTGTTTTTCAGGATAGATGTCGCCTCAACCATTTTTATGCTGCCAACCGAACCCAAACCGATTCACCGAAAGGAGTGGGCCAATGATTTACAAAGGGAGTTGTCACTGCGGTCAGATTGCATTTGAAACCGAGGGTAATCTGGAAAAAGTCATGGAGTGTAATTGCTCCATCTGCAGCAAACGTGGCTCACTCCACTGGTTTGTCGCCCGCGAGAATTTTCATTTACTCACGCCCGAAGACAACCTTGGCACCTACACCTTCAACAAGCATCAAATTAAACATCGCTTCTGCCCCAATTGCGGGTGTGCGCCCTATGGGGAAGGCATCACCCCTTCGGGGAGTTACAGGGTTGCCATCAATGCCCGTTGCCTGGATGGCGTCGACTTGTCACCCCTGAAAGTGGGGCATTTTGATGGCCGCAGCCTTTGAGCACCCGACGCCCAAGCCGGCGCCCAAGCGGGATGTGCCGCAAGCGGCCCGCTCCTTGGTTTTACGTTGGGCATCACAAAAACAGAGAGCACCATGATTGACAACTCCTTTGCAGAATACTTCGCGGCTGAGTGGATCGCGGCTTGGAACAGTCGCAACCTTGACCGTGTTCTGGCGCACTACACAGATGATTTCGAGTTTTCCTCGCCGTTCATCTTCAAGGTCGTGGGAGAGCCGTCTAGCATCCTGCGCGGCAAACAAACTGTTGGTACTTATTGGGCCAAGGCGCTGGCGGGCCTTCCCAATCTCGTGCTCACACTCGATGCAGTGCATTGGGGCGTCAAAAGCATCGTCCTTCACTATCATCGGAACGACGGACGTATTGCCTCGGAGTGGTTTGAATTCAACCCTGACGGCAAGGTTGTCAGGTCATCAGCGCACTACGCGGACTGAGTATTCAGGTATGTCGGCGTGCTGCCCAACCAAGCGCTACATAAGGAAGTCATATGTCCGGTGAAACTACAGGTACTGTTCGTTTGACGCTTCGACTTGAGGGTCTGTGTGTCCTCGTGGCCGCATTGCTTGCTTACTCTAAGTTTGGGCTTGGCTGGGGTACATTTGTGCTCTTCTTCCTCGCACCGGATATTTCATTTCTTGGTTATCTCGCGGGACCACGGATCGGTGCCGCAACCTACAACGCGGCGCACTCCTATATCGGCGCAATTGCCTGCGTTGTCACGGGCTTCCTTCTTACAGCCCCCGTACTGTCATGTGCAGGCATCATCTGGTGCGCGCACATTGGCTTCGACCGTACGCTCGGGTATGGTCTTAAATATTCGACCGGTTTTGGGTTTACCCATCTCGGCATCATCGGTCGGTTTGCAAGTCCGCTCAACCCTGCATTCAAGAGGGACGCGCCGGACGATGGCGTGTCGACCGCATGGTCGTCTACGAGAGGAATATAAACATCCATTCCCTCCTTGAGCATACGACCAATTACCCAGTATTCGATGCGTTTACCAAAACCGGCCGAATGGCGGAAAGAAGTCGCCATAAGTTCCTCCATTGATTGCTGTGGAATTTCCAATGAATGCTACGCCCATTTCAGGTGACGCTCCATCGAGTTCCATCTTGACCTGACAAGGTCCATTGCAAGTCAACCAACCGCCCTCGGGCGGTTTTTTTACATCTGGAGAACCCCATGAGTAAGCAACTGCGCGAGCTGCAGGCTCGTAAAACCACCTTGGTCAAAGAGGCCCGTGCCCTGACGGATCTGGCGGCCGCCGAGGGGCGCGATCTGACCGATGATGAGGCCACGACCTTTGAGGGTTACAAGACCCGCATCGAAGCCCTGAACGCCGCCCTCGAACGCGAACACACCCTGATCGCGGAGGAAGCCAAACTCGGCATCGAGTCCGCTCTGCCCTCCATCACCGTCACGGAGAATGTGGCCTCAGACCCCAAGGGAGGATTCAAGAATTTCGGGGAATATGCCTACGCCGTGCACCAGGCAGGATTGCCCGGTTTACCAGTCGATACGCGTCTTTCCATGCTGCGCAATGCGGCGGCGCCTGGCCTATATGGCAGCGAGAGCGCCGGTGCCGATGGCGGGTTTCTCATCCCTCCCCAATTTGCCAAGGACATTTTTCAACTCTCGCTCGATGACGAGGCCTTCCTGCCTCTGACCGACAACATCGAGGTAAGTGGCAACTCCCTGGTGCTGCCCAAGGATGAGACCACGCCCTGGGGGACGGACGGCATCACCGTGGCCTGGCAGGGAGAAGGTACGGCAGCCATTCCCAGCAAACCCAAACTGGGCACGGCTTCCCTGCGGCTGAAGAAACTCATGGCCCTGGTGCCCATCACCGATGAACTCCTGTCGGACACCGATGCGCTGACGAGCTACACCCCCAAAAAGGTGGCCTCCCGCATGCAGTGGAAGATCAACGAATCCATCCTCTTCGGCAGTGGCTCCGGATTGCCTCAAGGTGCCTTGAGTGGCAAGGCTCTGGTCACCATCCCCAAAGATTCTGGACAAGCCACCAATACCCTCACCCCTACCAATCTCGCCAACATGATCGCGGCATTACCACCGGGGAGTTTCAAGAAAGCGGTATGGATCGTCAACAACAGCGTGCTTCCGGCACTCTTCACCCTCACCCTCGGCAACTACCCCATCTACCTGCCCCTGGGCGGTGGGGTCGCCGCCTTCCGCGGCTCGCCCTACGGCACGCTGCTGGGGCGCCCGGTCTTTGTGTCGCAACACGCCGCTGCCTTCTCGTCACAGGGGGATGTGCTCCTGGTGGATCTCACCTACTACCAGACCATCACCAAGGTCGGCGGCATGGAAACGGCGACATCCATGCATCTGTACTTCGATGCCGACGCCACCGCCTTTCGTACCATCTTCCGCATGGACGGACAACCCAAGATTGCCGCCCCCATCATCCCCGCCAAAGGCAGTGCCAGCCTCTCGCCCTTCGTGCAACTGGCCGCCCGTTGATCATGACGGGAAACAAGGATCCCCAATAACTTCGAGGATACGATCATGGACATGAATACCAAAGCATCAGAATTTCTGGCACTGGTCGCCAGTATCAACCCCTCATCCCAGGCCGTGGGTTCGCTCACCACCGGCTGGGTGTCGATGGCCAATGTGCGCACCCTGCTGGCGATCATCAGCACCGGCACCCTGGGTGCCTTATCCACCGTGGATGCCAGCCTCAGTCAGGCAATCGACGCCACAGGGACGGGAGCAAAGCCCATTGTTGGCAAAGCCATTACCACGATCCCTGCCGCCTCCGGCAACAATACCCAGGCGCTGATCAACCTGCAGGCCCATGAACTGGATGTAGCCAATGGCTATCAGTTCGTGGAATTGACACTCACGGTAGGCGTCGCCGCCAGTGAAACCGCCGCCCTTCTCCTGGGGGCCTCCACCCGCTATGAACCGGCCAGTGCTTATAATCAGACCGGCGTCACCCAGATCGTCGGCTGATCCATGCCCCTGCAACTGATCAGTGGGCCCGCGGTGGAGCCTGTCTCGCTACTCGAGGCCAAGACCCATTTGCGGGTAGATATCCCCGATGATGATGCGCTGATTTCCGCCCTGATCACGGCGGCCAGGCACTATGCCGAGACACTCACCCGCCGGGCATTCATCGCGCAAAGTTGGAAACTGGTGCTCGATTCCTTTCCAGGGCCAACCCTGATCGGCATCCCCTGGGGAAAGCCGTTCACCCTGCCAGGCCACGCCATCATCCTCGAAAAGTCACAGGTCCGTGTCGTCAACGCCATCCAGTATCTGGACATGAATGGCGTCAGTCAGATCATGCCACCGGCCAATTACACCGTGGATACCACCTCGGAGCCCTGCCGGATCACCCCGGTGTTTGGTCAGATATGGCCCATTCCACTCCCCCAGATCGGCGCCATCGAAGTGGATTTTGCGGCAGGGTATACGGTGCCCTTTAGCGCCAACCCCATCAATGGCACCCTCACTATTGAGGGGCCTTGGGCGAGTTTCACGATGGGCAGCGCGATCCGGCTCTCTAATTCGGGTGGGGCACTGCCTTCTCCCTTGCTGCAACTCACCAATTACTTCATTGCGTCCGTGGTGGCACCGGACGTTTATACCTTGGCAGCAATCCCGGGTGGACCTGCAATCGCGCTCACTGATGCGGGGGCAGGGCTCAATTTCGTCGGGGAGGTGCCCGAAGGCATCAAAGCATGGATCAAAGTACGTGTCGGAGCCCTGTATCAGCATCGGGAAGAAATGGCCACGGCAGGGCGTGGTGAAAAAATCGAACCATTGCCCTTCATGGATCGTCTGCTCGATCCTTATCGTGTGGTGTTCTGATGGGTATCGTCTCGTCCGGCATTCTCGATCAACGAATCACCATTCAAATGTTGACCGTGGTTCGTGGAAGTTTGGGCGGCCACGACGAGACCTGGTCGACACTGGCCACCGTCTGGGCTCAGACACTCGACATGACCGGGCGTGAGATCTTTCAGGCCAAGGCCATGGGAAGTAGCTCGACGATGCTCGTGACCATTCGCTATCGCTCCGATGTCAAAGCCAGTCAACGCATCCTGTTCTCGGATGGCTCCATTGCCCGGATCGAGTGGATCCGCCGTGTCACCCGCAAGGAAAGGCTGGAACTCTACTGCCTGATCCTCGCAGCCTGTCGGAGTTGACCAAATTTTTCATGGGCAAGACATATGGTTGCGTCGAGTTTTTGGTTTGATTTTTTTGGTTTCTACAATTTTCGCGCTTTTTTACGGCATATCCGTCAATTTTCGCCTGATTTTGTCTAAATTTCCCCAATTTCACCCTGCTTCGGCGTAATTTTGACGCAATACGGCCATGCGTTTCACATTCCACGCAAGGCAAACCAGCGTCCATTCACCGGTGACATTCTTTAGCCCGCGCAGGGAGAACTGGCGGAATCCCATGACCGACTTGATGATACCGAAGACTGGCTCGACCGTCTGTTTGCGCAAAGCATAGGCAGCCCGCCCGCCTTTCGTCTTGAGCCGATGGGCCATGACCTGCATCGGCGTGGCATCCTCCGGTAACGGGGCGGGTTCGCTGTGGCGTTCTCGCCAATCCGGGTGGTGTTCATCCCTTGCCACAGCGATCAGAGGCTCGATCCCGGCAGATTCACACGCCAACATATTCTTCTCGCTGGAGAACCCCGTGTCGGCAATCAACTGCTTCACCTCGCCCACTTTTCCGGCCCGTGTTTGCAGCGTCACCAGCATGGGCTTGACTTGCTCCTTGTCGTTGGGGGCCTGCGAAAGCCCGGTGGCCACCACCAGCATCGTCGGCGTATCTACCGCCGCCTGGGCGTTATAGGCTTGTTCGAAACCGCCACCGGATACCGGCATGATCCGCGATTCTTCGTCGGTCAAGTTGACCTGGTCCGTGGCCTTGGGGCCAGATTCCGGGGGCTTGGGCAACTTCCCTTTCGCTTTCTTCCCCGTTTTCTGCTCCCTGTCTGCCCGTGCTGCCATTTTTTCGTCGTACCGGGCCTTCTCCTGTGCATAGCGCTCGTTGGCCCGCGCTTCAATCTTGGCCTTCGCTTCCGCCATGACCTTGAGCCGGTCTTCGCGACGCTTGAGTTCCTCCGGTAGATTGACCCCATCTGGAATGTCAGCCCGATCCGTCCGTTCCGCCAGTGCCAGCAGTTCCTGCACCTCCCCCCTGAGTTGACCTTCAATCTTCTCGATATGTCCGTGCGAAAGCGCACTATGGCGCGAAGCGTTCGCGTGTATCTTGGTCCCGTCCAGACAGACCGTGCCCAACTTGAGCAACTTCATCTCCTTCGCCATTTCCAGTACCTGGACGAACAAACCCGCCAACTCGTCGAGAAAACGGCGTCGGAAACTGGCTATCGTGTCGTGATCCGGATGGGTGTTGGCCGCAATATAGCGAAAAGCCACTGAATCATAAGTGGCCCTCTCCAGGCGCCGACTGGAGAAGACCCCCGTGGCGTAACCATACACAAGCAAAGCCAGCAGCGTGGCCGGATGATGTGCTGCTGATCCACGCCCTGCATACTGACGAATCAGATCGGACAAGTCCAGTTGCTCGATGACCTCCACCACAAACCGTGCCAAATGGTCCTCATTCAACCAGTCATCCATCGACGGTGGCAACAGGTACGGAGTTTTGCGGTCAGCGGGAACAAATCGGGACATGGCGGCATTCCGGCAACAAGAATTAGTGAATTGTACAATAACAATCAATGCATTAGTTCGTAATTTGTGCGAAATTCAGAATTCAATGCCAACGAGAAAGTCCGACAGGCTGCTCGATGACTGACATCGAAGTCAAGGGACTCGCCGAGTTGCAGAAACTGCTCGATGAACTGCCTGCACGCATTGAAGCCAATGTGGTACGCGGGGGGTTGCGCGCTGCCGCCAAGGTCATCCGCGATGAGGCCCGTCGCCTCTGCCGGTGGGTGATGCCAGCAATCTGCCCAAGGGGCACAAACCAGGGGCGCTGCGCGATTCCATTCGGGTGTCGGTGTCCTCCCGCCACGGTACCGTCACCGCCAGCGTCAAGGCCGGCGGGAAGAATCACGTCTACTATGCCCATATGGTGGAGTACGGCACCGCACGCCATCTGATCAAGCCCAGGCACCGCAAGAGTCTGTTCGTCGCCGGACTGTTCAAAGAGGTCATCGGTCACCCAGGCGCCGGCAAAGAGCCCTTCATGCGCCCGGCGCTCGACAACAAGGTGGACGAGGCCATCACCACCTTTGCCGACTATATAAAGAATCGTCTGGAGACGGAGGTCAAGAAATGAAAGCCGAACAGGCGCTCTATGCCCTGCTCGATGCCTCACCCATACTCGCGACACTGGTGGGTAGTCGGATTTATCTCGACACCCGCCCCGAAGCCGATCCTCTGCCCGCCGTGGTCTATGAACTCATCTCGGATCGCCAGAATAATACCCGGGTGGGAGAGCCAGAAACTGCGGTAGCACGGATTCAGGTCAACTGCCTGGGCCAGATGGCCGAGGACGCCGCCCATGTGCGCCAAGCCGTGCGACTCGCCTGTCACAACCAGGCCGGAGTCCTGGGTGGAGTCACGGTTCTGGCCTGCATTCAGGCCGGTGCCGGCGCCGATTCCTACGACGAACTGGTGAACATCTACATGAAACCCATGGATTTCACCGTGCATTACCTGCGTTGATGTGGGTTATCCAAAAAGTTCACTGTGGGAGCCAAGCCGAGCCAATCGAAGAACATCTGAGCCTGCTTTTTGGTAAATCAGCAACAGGTCGGGTTTGAGGTGACATTCTCGATAGTTTGCCCAATCCCCGACCAATTCGTGATCTCGTAGGCGAGCATCTGGGGTTGCATCGGCGGCAAGGGCCAGCAGAACGGGTTTCAGCAAGGCATTGAGATTATTTCGATAAGGGCCTTTGAGTTCCCGTTTGTAATCGCGTTTGAAAGCCGTGGCGCGTTCAATCGCTCGCATTCAGGTCAGCCATCAGATCATCCACGTTTGCAAATCGCGCGGCCTTTCCACTTTCGAGTTCGCACATGGCCTTGCGTGTGCGGGCATTGGGGACTTTCACGGCAAAAGGCAGGCGATGCTCATCTGCGATGCGCAGCATCAACAGCCGAATGGCGTCGGAAATGGACAACCCCATCGCATCCAATGCTTCGGCGGCTCGTTCCTTGGTGTTCGCATCGATGCGAGCACGAACATAGGTATCGGCGGTGCTCATCAGGTTAACCCTCAAAGTTGAATGAAACGAGTAATTGTAGTCACAAAAGGACTACATTTCAAGAAATTTCCCCCCTTGGCCCTTCGCGGGCCATTTTTATTTCTTCCAGGAGAACCTCTCATGATTACCTTTGGCTCCGGATACCTCTACGGAATCAGCAGCAACACCAATTCGACGCCGCGCAAATTCGGCACCCTGCAGGATGTCACCTTCGATTTCACCTTCACCACCAAGGAACTCTATGGCCAGCAGAGTTTTGCCGTAGATGTGCGGCGGGGAGAAGGCAAGTTCACCGGCAAGTCCAAATTCGCCAACATCAGCGGCGGCCTGGTGAACGACATCTTCTTTGGCCAGAGCGCCACCCCCGGCCTCATTCTCTCCGCCATCGGGGAGCCGGGTAGTATTCCGACTGCAACCCCTTATACGGCGACGGTGGTCAACGCCGCCACCTTCGACACCGATCTGGGCGTGGTCTATGCCGCCAATGGAATCCCTTTCACCAAGGTGGCCGCCAATCCCACCACGGGGCAGTACACCGAGGTAGCCGGAGTCTATTCCTTCTCGGCGGGGGATGCGGGAATTCCAGTGCTGATCGACTATCTCTATACCAGTGCCACCGGTGGCACCCGGATTGCACTCACCAACCAGATCATGGGCACCACCCCCACCTTCATGGCCATCTTCACGGCCCATGTGGGACCCAAGGTGGCCACCCTGAAACTCAACCAGTGCACCTCCACCAAACTCGCCTTTGCCACCAAACTCGAAGACTATGCCATCCCGGAAATGGACTTCAGCATCATGGTGGATTCCAGCAACACCCTGGGTGTGCTCTCCATTGCAGATTGAGGTGAATCATGATCATGGGTCAAGAAATCAAACTGGGCGAAATCATCTTCGTCTGCCCACCAGCCCCTTTCTCCTGCGTGCGCAAGTATGAGGACATCTTCAACGGCAAATCCGATGCCACCCTGAACCAGATGGCCGACATCCTCTTCGCCAGCCTCAGGCGCAACTACCCGGAACTCGAGCAGGAGCAATTCGAGTTCCAGAATCTGGACATCGCCAATTTCCGCGCGGCGTTTCAGATCTGTCTGACGGTCAATCAACCACCGGGAATCAAGCCGGGGGAGCCCCATCCGGGGAAGCCATAGATTGGGGTACGATTTACTGCCAGATCATCGACCGCACCGGTTGGACCTGGGAGTACATCGATCACCACATGGATATTCCCCGGCTTTATGCACTGAAGCAGTATTGGGCCCGGCACCCACCCCTGCGGGACATGGTCCAGGCCTATCTGGGCATCGAGACCAGCCCCCCAGCCGTTTCATCGAACCCCACAACCAGCAATTCATCTCCCCATAACACTCCGGCGGATCTCGATGCCTTCATCCAGATGTTTCAGGCGGCGGGTGGACGACGAGGATAACCATGGCATCCAAAATCGGATCTCTCGAGATCGACATCAAGGCCAACATTGCACGCCTGTCCCAGGACATGCAGGCAGCCAGGAATGAAGTCCAGAAATCCACCCGAGGCATTCAGGCTCATGTGGCCGAGATGCAAAAGAATCTCCAGGAGCACATGGATGGGGTCAAAAAATCCCTCGAGGTATTCAGGGTCCTGGGCGAACTGGGTGGATTGACCGAGGTGGGGGCCAAACTGCTGGAACTGGGCAAGGTAGCGGCAGAATATGGCGATGAAATCGAACACGCATCCCGCAAGACCGGGATTTCCACGGGCACCTTGCAGGGACTAAAATACGCCGCCGCACAAAGCGATGTATCTTTTACTCAACTGCAGCAGGGGTTGTTTCGGCTCTCCCGCGCCATGGCCTCGGTGGGGCAAGGCAACAAACAGGTAGCCGGAGCCTTTCAATCGGTGGGCTTGAGTGCCTCGGCGCTCAAAAACATGCAGTTACAGGATGTGCTCATTCAGGTCAGTGACGCCTTCGCCAAGAGCCGGGATGGTGCCGCCAAGACCGCCGTCGCCATGCAACTCTTCGGGCGTGCCGGGGCAGATCTGATTCCCTTTCTGGATCAGGGCTCGCAGAACATCGACGCCCTTACCAAAAAGGCACAGGAATTGGGACTGGTATTGAATGACCAGGCCATCGCCAAGGATGCCGAGTTCAACGAGAGCCTCAAATCTCTCGGTGCACAACTCAAGATGGCCGCCGTGGGATTCGGCTCCCAACTCACCCCGGCGATCAAAACCATGACGGATGCTCTGGCGCAGAGTCTCAAACCTGGGGGATTGCTGGCCGACACCCTGAAGGCTTTGGCCGAGGCGCTCAAAACTCTGGTGGTGGGACTGAATCTCGCCTGGCAATCGCTCGAAGTGGTCACTGCCGCCATGGCGGGGGCCATCGTCACGGTGGCGGGTGTCATCAACTCCGCCCTGCACCTCGACTGGAACGGCATCGAGGCGGCCTGGAATCGGGGACTCACTGAAACCCGTCTCGCAGTGGACCAACAGGTGGGCTCCATGATGCACACCATCCTGGCATTCAAGGGAGAACTCGGCTCGGTCGGTGAAGGCGACGGGAAGAAATCCGCTCCCTTGGGTCCGTTGTCGATGCCCGAGATGGCCAGAAGTACCCACGGGTCAAAGGGCCAGATGAGCGTCTGGCGCGCTCAGTTGACCCAAAAGCAGGATCTGGAAGGGGCCTATCACGAACTCTCCAGGCAGGATGAACTCGCCTTCTGGCAGGCAAAACTGATATTGGCCAAGAAGGGCACGGCGGACTACAACGCCGTTCTGCACGAGGTGGTCACCCTGCAACGCCAGATCTACAAAACCCAGGTCTCGGAAGCGCGCACCGCGAGTGCGGAGGAACTGTCACTCAAATTGAGCCAACTCACCAGCGAGGCCAATCTCGAGCGCAACCACCTCAAAGAGGTCACCCGGAATAACCAGTTCCTGCTCCGGTCCGGCCAAATCACCAGCGATCAGAAACTGGCTCGGGATCAGGATGTCGCCAATCAGGAATACGCCATTTCCCTGGATTTGCTGGCCAGGAAGCTGGAACTCTACCAGTCCGATGCCAAGGCGCGCGCCAAGATCGATGACGAGATCATCAAACTCAACGCCGATCGGGAAGCCCAGATCACCCAGGCAACACAGACGGCGGTACTCGATAACCAGAAGTCCTACCAGCAGATGTTCTCCCCCATCACTTCGGCGTTTGATACCTCCATCAAGGGCATCATCATGGGAACGCAGACCTGGCAGCAGGCGTGGCAACGCAGTCTCGTTTCCATCCTGTCCTCCTTCATCGATACCGGCATCAAGATGGTCAGTACCTGGGCTTCGCAACAACTGGCCATGACGCTGGCCACCACGGCCCAGAACGATGTGCGCATGGCTTCGAACCAGATGGCGAGTACCTCGAGCCTGGCTACCAGCGCGCTGACCATCGTCAAGTCCATCATGAACAGTGCCTCCGAGACCTTTGCCGGGATCTTCGGGTTTCTCGCGCCCACCATGGGCCCCTATGCAGCGGCACCGGCGGCCGTGGGGATGGGAGCCGTGGCGGCAGTTGCCGGGTCGGTAGCCTCCAGTGCCGGAGGCGAGTGGAACATCCCCGTAGACCGGCTGCAATTCGTACACCGGAACGAAACCATCCTGCCAGCCGGGATCGCCGGGGGGCTGCGTTCCCTGGTGGAAGGAGGAGGTTCATCGTCCACCACCCATGTGCACATTCACGCCACCGACTCCCAGAGCGTGGAGCGTCTGTTCAGAAACAATGGCGCAGCGCTGGCTGCCGCCCTCAAAAATCATCTTCGAAACTTCGGAAACTGATCCCATGGAAGAACGACGCCGGGCGCTGCTCTCGGAAGAGCAGCATCGATCCCTTATCGACGCCATTCAGGAGGCGATCCGGTTTGGATTCACTGCCACTGCCATTCCCCAGGATCAGCACCGCCAGCATCACGAATACCTGTCCACCCTGCTCGAAGATCGAAAACGCCGCCTCCTTCGCAACGAAAAAATCAGGGCCAGTGTCCTGGGCTGGCTCGTGATCACGGTGCTGGGCGGCATCGGCACCGGGGTTTATCAACTGTTCATTACCGCAAAGGAGCACTGGAAATGAGTCCGGAAGATTTTATCAACGCCATCAAGGAATCCGCCCTGACCTGTCAGAAGGGGGACGGAATTCCCGCCAGTTTCACCATCGCCCAGGCCGCACTGGAATCCGGCTGGGGAGAATCGCGCTTGACGCGTGAGTCCAACAACCTCTTCGGCATCAAGGCCGATCCCGGCTGGACGGGCGAGCGCACCCGCATTACCACCACCGAGTATGTCGCGGGACTGGCCAGGACGGTGGATGCCTGGTTTCGTAAGTACCCCAACTGGCAAGCCTCGATCCTCGATCACGCGAAGTTCCTCAAGGATGCGCGCTATGCCGCTGCCTTCGGGACCGGCAGTGGCGTCACTTTTGGTTACGCCATCGCCCAGGCGGGCTATGCCACCGATCCCAATTACGGCACCAAGATCGCGCGCGTCATCCATACCCATGGGCTGGCGAACCTCGATGCCGCAGCATCCGAATCAACCCCCGTCATTCAAACCTCACAGGAGAACCTCATGCAGAAACTACTGGCACTTTGGAGTGTATTCAAGGTCGGGGAATCCGTCGCCAATCCCACCCTCTGGAAAACCGGCGCCATCACGGTGACCCTGCTCTCCCCCCTGATCCTGAAACTGGGAGATCTGTCACAGGCCCTCGGGTTTGCCATTCCCGTCACCGAACAGCAGGCCAGCCTGATCGCCGGCGGAATCGTGGCCATCACCAACATCGTGGTTCATCTGGTGGCCAACAAGGACATGGGGGTCCATTGAAAGTCCTGCTGGCCCTTCTGCTGTCCGGATGTGCCGGTTGTCACCCCGCCTTCGGGCTCGACTGGCCCGAGGGCATCGATCCCGGAGACACCGCCGCCCTCGAAAGAGCTTTACAAAAGGGAGACGCGCTGCCCTTTCTGATCAGCGCGAAGTGTAAATTTTAGGAGAAACTCATGAGTCTGATCGATACCCTGGAAACTGATACCAAATCCGCCCTGGATGCTTTGAAGACCGATTTTGCGGTGTTCGAGAGTTGGTTGTCGCAAAGCCCCATCGGCGCCCAGATCGTCGCCGACTTCAAGGCGGCCGTGACCGAACTCAATACCGTGGCAGTGACCGATCTGGAAAATGCTGTCAAGCAGATCGGCATTGCGGTGTTGAAGAGCACCGCGACGGGTAGCGGCACGGGAGCCGCCATCACCGTCGGCATCGATGCCGCGCGTGCCGCCTTCACCACGCTCGGTCGCGCCATCACGGAAAAAACCATCACCACCTTGGCCACCACCGTGGTCAATGGGGTGAACAGCATCAAAACCGCCTGACATCCTGCGCAGTGCGCGCCCTGCAGGGGAGAAATCCCTTGCAGGGCGCAATCCCCTGCATCCTCTCTCACATTTCATGGCGGACCACATGGCACTCATCCTTTGTGACGGCTTCGACAAGTACGGACAGGCCTCCGACGCCAACTTCGATGGTTGGGCTGGAGCCGGCAGCGGAAACAACACGACGCTGATGCCCGGTCGATTCGGGTTGCCCGGCAAGGCCTACTTTCTGGGTTCGTGGGGTTCTCCGTTGACCCGGAATCTGCCAGGAAATTACTCCACCTTTTATATGGGCATCGCCGTCAACGGCGGCTTCCAGATCACTTTCAACGATGTGAACTTCAACCAGTTCTGGGTGTATGCCGTCAATTCGGTGGTTCAGGTGGGACGGGGCAATTCCCCCAACAACCTGCTCACCCAATCGCTCTCGGGTGCCGTGCCCAGCAGCGGCTGGTACTTTCTGGAAATCGGCGCTACCGTCGGGGCGGCTGGCAGCATCACCGTGAACATCAATGGCAATACCGTGCTCAGTGTTTCCGGGATCAACATCCAGACCAGCACCAACGCCAGCATCAACAACATCCAGTTTGGCGGCACCATGCTCATCGATGATTTCTACTTCTGCGATCATACGACCGGGCCCGGCGCTCACCCCTGCAATACCTTTCTGGGCGACAAGCGGGTACGCACGGTCTATCCCAGCGCCAATGTCAGCACGGCATTTACGCCGTTGAGCCCCGTATCCGCAGGACAACTGGCTCAAGGCAATGGCAGCAACTGGCAGACCCTGTCGGCCAACAGCCTGATCCTGACACTCCCGGACAACCCCCCGACCAACTTACCCGGCGTCGGCAACGGGAACATGGATGATCCCCTCACCGGGGTGGCCCCGCGCATGGCCCGCGACTGCACCCTCACGAGTTTGAGTCTGTATGCCCAGACCAATTATCCGGCCCTCAAGATTCGCCCGGTGATCGCCTCCATCAACCCGGTGAACGGCATGCCTCTGGCCATTCTCTATGCCGGGGATGAAAAAATCGGACTCACCACCGGACAAAACACCCTGACCTTCTCCTCCGTGACGGCGTCAGTACTCAAGGATGTGACCTACGCCCTGGGATTCATCTGCGATACCAGTTTTGCATTCAACACCTTCAGCGTCTACGCCTACGCCAATCCCCTGGCCGCCGTCTATCCGCTCAGTTATACCTCTCCCCCCACCCTCCCAGGCCCACTGCCCACCGGTCCCGCCATCACCAACGACAAACTCAACATCGGCTATACCTATACGCTGACCAATTACGCCGCTGTATCCGAAGATGGCCTGGATGGAGACACCACTTTCAACAGCAGCGCCACCGTCGGCGCGGCAGATCTCTTTGCCACCAACGCCAGATTGCCCGCGGGAGCCACGGTATACGCCGTGCGACTCAGTGGCGCCTATCGCAAGGATGATGCCGGTACCCGCCAGATCGCCAATCTGGTGAAGACCGGAACCGTTCAATCCAGCGGCGCCACTCAAAATGTCGGCACCAGTTACCAGTATCTCAGTGACATCCTTGCCGTCAACCCGGCCACGGGAGCCAGTTGGCTCACGACGGATGTCAATGCCCTCGAAATCGGTTACCAGGTCATCAGTTGAACCATGGCCAATCGCCTCACTCAACTGACCACAGAAATCCTGGCAACCGGAGTACCCTGGGCCCGCATCAGTCAACTCGCCGCAGAAATCGTCGTGGACGACGACCCGTCCGCCACCCTGAGCCAGTTGTTGACGGAAGTTCTGGCGGACGATGACCCCAAGGTTCGCACCCCCCAACTCTGTGCCGAAATTCTCTATGAATTCGCCATGGCCCGAGTCTCCCAGTTCGAGGCCGAAATCCTGGCGGACGACGATCCCATCCCCCATGTCTCCCAACTGGTCGCCGAGGTGCTCTATCAGTACCCAAGTCCCCCCTTCCCGGAATTCACCATGAGCAACCTGATCTTCCCCACACTCCCCGGACTGCAGTGGAATGTCAAAAAATCGCCACAGTTTCATACCACCATCGTCAAACACACCTCGGGTCGGGAAACCCGTGTGGCCAATTACGCCTATCCCCTGTGGAAATGGGAAATGTCCTACGAATTGTTGCGTGAAACCCAGGGATATGCGGAATTGCAGGCCCTGTGCGGGTTCTTTCTGGCACGCTCGGGCAGTTTCGACACTTTCCTGTTCGCCGATCCGGCGGAATCCAATACCGCTTCCGGCTATACGCTGGGGGTCGGCGATGGATTCACCACCGAATACCCGATCACCAAATCCTACGCCGGATTCATCGAGCCAGTGGGGTATGTGGACATCACCACCCTCCAGGTCATGCTCGATGGAGTGCAGGAATTTACACCGGCCACCTGGACGCTGGTGACCCCCAACACCCTGCTTTTTGCAGTCCCCCCCTCAAAGGGAACCGTGGTGAGCGCCGGTTACACCTGGTACTACCGGGTGCGCTTTGGCGAAGATATGCAGGACTACAACAAATTCATGTACCAACTCTGGGAACTCAAGAAACTTACCCTGGAGATGGTGAAGCCGTGAGGCTATCCGGGCTGTGCTTGCGAACCCGGCAGAAGCGTCTGCCGGGTCCTGCCCTCCGAGCATCTTTATTCCTCGGTTGAGGATATTGATCGCACCGACCAGATCGGCGTTGTTCTCATAGCCGCATTCTACGCACGCGAACCGGGCTTGTTTCTGGCGATTCTCTGCCGATACATGACCGCAGGCCGAACATGTACGGCTGGTGTTGCGTGTGGGAACCGCCAGCAC
>JAEHJW020005204.1_pt1 | contig 45542 bp, 62 predicted proteins | sample 9271431 | NCBI WGS metagenome assembly JAEHJW02
TAGCCTGCATTCAGCGCATTCTGGATCGCAGCCGTGTCATTGGTGACGCCATCGCACTTCGCACCGAAATTGAGAATATTGACAGTTGCGAGAGGCGCTCCGATCGCTGAGAACGAAATCAGCGAGAACAAAAATGTGACGAATAGTTTTTTCATGTGTCCTCTACTCCTAGAAAAGTTTGTTGAATCGTCCTACGACGACAAGACTGGATGCGATCACGGTTCCACCGTTTGCCGCAGTGGAATCGGTTGAGTTCCAGAAATAGAATCCCCCTCCTCCATCCCCTACCGAGGAGTTCCCGCGCACAAGATAAGAATCCGCTGCACCTGGATTTGGTATAGCAGCGAGAGCCGCAAACGTGTCGACGACTTGAATGTGATCTGTTGAAGATGTCCAACGCATGCCATCGAGCGCCACGACCGTTCCGCCGTTATCTCCGGTTATCGTGACACCAGTAACATTTCCAGGAGACTTGTTCAGGGTGAAATTGGGATAAGTTCCAGAGATGATATAAACCGAACCATCAGAACCAGGGTAATTGATCTGTTGACCGATTGCATAGGTTCCATTATACAAAGTCGTGATGGACAATGCATTTCCGGTGATAGAGCCTATTCCGTAGGCCCCGGAGGTTGTATCGGAGGAATTTACATCGAAATCACCACCGCCCGTCGTTGAGCCGTAATAGCCGCTTACCTTGACCTTGACATATTGGGATGAAAGGGTCGAGCGAAGCACCTGCATTGAGGCGACGTTGAGGCGAACGAGACCAGAGGAATAGTCCGTCTCCGCCATTGCTTTTGCAAAATTTGTATTTAGATCAGATCCATGCAACGTCTGTCCATCTGAAAAGCTTGTCGTCACCGGCATCTATGCACCCCAGGCAAGAAAAAAGCCGCTCGCGGCGGCTGGATTGGAATTTTGAATTTCAGAAAACGATGGCCTGTACTGCCTCGACGCTTGTGGCAGCTTGAACGTTAGCAATCTTCGTCATCAGGTTCTGCTCGTCCGGTGTCTCCATGGCCTCGATCGCCGCCGCCAGTCCTTGCAGATCAGCAAACGTCATGGTCTGCGCTTTTCCCGTTGTGTCGAACCATACCCCCGCAGTCCATGCTGCCGCACCTGCTGACAGAATCTGCGTAAGCAATGTCTGGGCATTCGCGCCGCCCGGGGTGAGTGTGGCGCCGAAGGCATAGGTCGAGGTCACACCAGCGGCGTTTTTGAATGATACAGGAGCGCTGATCGCCGCTTGATAGGAGGATTGCAGAGCAGCGATCTGGGAGGACCGGGCTTCGGAAAGGAGCACATTTGCAGGCTTCGTCAGTGCGAATCCTGATGGAATTACCCCTATCGCCATCACATCATGAGCTGCGCCGGTATTCTGGTCGTAAATCGTGTTTCCGCGAAAATCAGGCTGTATCGACCACGTTCCTGAAGAAAATACCGCCACCTCATTTGCCAAAGTCGAGGGTGGATGGAGCTCCGTGGAATTTATCGGCTCGATATATTTACCTGGCTCAAGCGGGCTTTCCTGCGCCTCGTAGACCCCATTCAATTCCCCGCTCACAGCATCATAAAGATAAACCGTTTTGGTCGACATGACACCCTCTTAATATTTGATTATGAAATTGACTCGCGAACCTGCTGCCGTGTTTTGAGACCCCCCAGTGCTTCCGGTTGTGGATGTCGTTGAGCCGATCGCGGTTCCTGTTGTTGTGGAAAACGGCGCGGAATTCGTGCCTACCGGTATGCTGTGAGTGTGCGCAATCACCGAACCTAAAGTAGTGCTTCCAAGGTTCGCATTACTTTGCAGAAGAGTGCCGTCGGCTCCCACATAAGGGAGTCCGAACGTTGTTGAGCCGTCGCCCGCGCCCCACGTTGTACCGATTGCGGCGAACAGGGCGGCATAGGTTGTGCGACTGATGTTTGTCGATGCAATGGGAACCCAAAGCCATCCAGACGGAAGGGTTGAACCTGTAATTGCCCGTATTTCACCCGTGACGAAATAACGAGAGTCTGCGGCGGATTGGGTGAGGATACCCAAATCAACTATATTAGTGCCATCCCCATACAGAAGCGCTGACGCACCCTGCGAAACGATTGCCCCTGTTCCAGCGGCCGTTTTGCAGGTGACTGTATAGGCCCCGGTCGTGTTGTTGATGAAAATCCAGTCGCTCTTGTATGTTGGGAATATCAGCTGGACATTACCCGTCAGTGTTCCGGTTGCAATGATGATCCGCTTCGAGAATTGCACCGGGGTCAGCGTGACATTCGTGTTCGTGAGGCCGGAAACGGTCCCTATGCCATAAGCCGCCAGCGAAACCCAGTTTGCAGCCGAGCCGTCCGTTGCATCCGGATTTGTGGGATTGCCGTCGGACAAATTCAGCCATTCGGTCGAGCCATCCGAACTCAACAGAATTGCACCCGCCGGATAGCCAGAAATTGCCGTCGAAAATGCGGAGTCGTATTTGAAAATACCGCCGGCACTTTGCCATTGCTGAATCGCCGTGATGGTATAAAGGATGCCGTTGAAATCCGCTCCATAAGGCGGAACACCTCCTGAAGCGCGAGGGGTAAGGGTTAGAGGCGGAAATCCATCGTTGAAAGACGCGGCTCCAGCTAAAATGCTGATTTGCGAGGGGACCGGGATTGTGTTTTTCGTTCCCGAATTGGCAAACGGAAGTTGAATTTTCGATGGCAGCGAGCTAGCTAGCATTTTGCAATCCTGTTGAATTGAAGAAAGTTCCGTCAGCAAATGTTACGCCATCGGCTTCGGCAAAACTGAAAGTTCCAAGCGGATCTACCTGCATCACCGAAGCCCTTACCCCAGCCGGTCTTGGGATGACCCTGGAACTCAGCATGATCGCCTCTTCGACTGGGGAAAGAATGAATTCAAAGACGAATCTAATTTCCATGCTGCCAGTGTCTTGGACATAGGTTTTTCCTTCTCCGGAGAACAGGTATTGGAGCAACGCATTCAGCGATGGAACTGACCCGTTGCCGATGTTTGCCATGGCTTTGACCATGATCAACTTGCGATAAGCATCATCGGCGAGCAGATATGTTGATGTTGCCGGCGGACCATTGTAAAAAGGCTCGTCTCCGAATGGGGTGACCGTGGGCGAAAGCTCCGTGACTGATGAGGTGCCCAGCACCATACTTCCGAGTAATCCAAGCCCGAGTGTTCCAACCGATGCAAACGCTTCATGAAACCCGAAATAGTCGCCTGTCGTTACCACTTGCAAGGATCTCGATACGCCGACTATTTTTCCCCAGACATCGAGGCCGTATCCAACGGCTGTTTCGATGTTCCAGATATTGTCGTAAAACGCCTGTATATCCGCAGACGGATCAACGCAATCGTTGAAGTTCTGAATCAGACCGAAGATTGTCGGGCTGTTCGCATACTGACTCAGTATGGTGTCTTGGTAGTTTTGCATTACACCAGCACCACACTGATATCGGTCGCCGTAATCGTCGGAAGCTGGTCTATTCCGAAAGCAATCGATGAACTCGTTACACTTCCGGATGAGAGTCCCATCGTGATATCAAGGATCTCGACATTGGAATTTACCGCTGCAACGCCCGCGTAATATCGCCCCGCATAAATGGTTGACGCAATCCTTGCCCTTGACCCGCCGTCCGAACCATTGAATGATGCGATGACAGCATTTTGGATGAGCGTCGCAATATTCGCTGGCAGAGATGTGTTATTGGCAATTTGGACCTTGAAGAATACTGGTGTAGAGCTTGGAGTAAGCCACGTCACCGTATAAGTCGGGTATGGAGCGACATATCCTGTCGTCACCTGAACTGTCGATGAAGTATTGCCGTTGTAATTGCATCCGCCCGATTTCTTCGAAAATATTGCGGCTGCAATATCTGCGGCTAAGCCACCAGCAACCGAGACGCAAATCGAATTTGGGGCCAGCGCATAGTTCGTCGGACCGAAATTGACGCTCGTTCCAAGTGGATTGTCGATTGCATAGGCGTCTATTACGTTCGCGACATTGAGCACGGCGCCCTGAATCGATTGAACCAGATTGGTAGCATTGATCGCGACTGAGTTCTGTCTGCGAAATTCGAAATCCGCCCTGGATTCCACGTCACTTCCCAGCGCCCCGTCCGCCGGATTGGTCACGGTATCCCACCCATCCACGCTCTTATAGATGGTTGTCAATGTCCCAGCCGGGCATGCAATTGGGCCAGTCGTGGCATTTTGAAACTGTACGGAAACCGATCCGGATGACCCGATTGTTGCTGCGGCCGTTGAATAGTAGATATAGCCATTCGCGTCTTGTGCCGCAGCGCCGGCTGGTATCACCGTCCCCACAAGGCCTGTACAGGTGCAGATCACCACCGTTCCGGAAGCGGCATTTCGCGTGAGGAAATAGATCCTACCAATCGCGTCTTGCCAGATTCCGTCTGCAAAATCCGGGTTCACTTGATTGGAGATATAGGCAATCTCGTTATTCTTGTCTCCGATGATCGCGGTTTGCGATTGGGCAATCTGTCCTTGAGGTGTGGTCAGGGATTGGTTGACCCCTCCCCCAAAAGCGGAATTGATATCCGCCAGCACCCCGGACAGAATCGCCGATTCTGCTGGTATAACCGGAGAACCATTCGACCAGACGATAACGGGAACGCTTGTTGTCATCAGAACGAAACTCCAGAAAGTTGGCCGGCAGTATCGATAACTTGCACTTGCCCGGTAAGGTTTCTATTGTTGAAACTCAGAAAAACGACCTTCACTTCGGCTACGTCTGGCACCGTCATGGCTGCGTTGATAATTTGCTGCTTGACGAAGTTCAGTGGCGGAAATTTCCCCAAAATCTTCTGCCAATACGGCAATCCTTGCGTCGAGTCATACCAGCATTCTCCCAAAAACGTCTTGATTGCCGAGGCCACATCTTGCGCAATTGAATAGGGCTCGCCTGCCAGCGCAATATTCCCGGCAGCATCCAGCACCAGATCCCACGCGGTCCGGTCTAAAAGAAGAGTATTTGACATTTATTCGGCCTGAACGACTGATGTTTGAACTGATGACGCCGGGGTTGTGGTTGGGGCTCCGGTATTCGCGCCCCCGTTTCCGTTTGAATGGACGTGACTATTGAGCCATGTCAGCAATGTCGCATTAAGGAGGCTGTAAAGCGCCGTCCCTGCATTTTTCAGAACGATGCTGCCTGCCTTGATAATCGCGCTGGCCGCTGTAATTGTTGCTGATCCGATCGCGGTCACCGACGCGTTGCCTCCAGCCGTTACCAATACATTTCCAGGGGTCACAATCGATATGCCGCCTGAATTGAACTGGATATACTGAGACGGAATACCCCCCATGATCGTCATGAGATAGACCGCATCAGACATATCGTGACGCCTCTTCGATCCAGGTGCTCCCGTTTTTTGCGTTGCCTTCACGACCCCGATATCCCTGTCGCAAAATGCCGCCAATCCAATATCACCGACCTGCGGATCGAGAATGATTGCATTCGATCCGCCCTGCAGTCTCGAATACGGCGCGTTATGAATAACCCCATGATCAATCACGTTTCCGGATCCATCAAGCTGACCTACCAGGGGCCGGATATCCACATAGCCAATCGCGGCATCCGTTCCTGAGTTGGTGACAGCCACCACTTCAACAGGAAGGCATGTCCGCACTTCCGAAAGCATGCTTTTGATGAGAAAAGCAAGCTCGGATCGATTTGTTGACCAGTCCGATGCGGATTGAGTGGAAAGCAGGTCAGTTCCAAGAGACATAAAGCGTATTCTCGGTGAGGTTCATCGTCGTGAACCACGGCCCATTCGGCGCGAGCGTGGACAGTTCATGCGTGACGAATTGCGTTGCCCATCCTCCCGAAGCTCGAGCTTCCGAAGAAGTCACATTGACTTTTCGTCCAATCACGACATGCGGATTGAATTCGTGCTTCACCGTGATTCCGTAAGGCGTGAACATGGGGTATCCAACCATTCCCGTGGAAGGTGAAATATCCACCACGTCCGAATCCCGATAGGAGCCGTTCGGCCAGATCGTGACCGTATTGTTCTCGATCGATACGATGGTCGAAGAGGCTTCAGCGATGCGCTTGATCTGCTGAATCGCGGTCCCTGGGAGGTATTGATCCTTGACCTTTGCCGTCACGCCGTTATTCTGGAACGCAAAACCCATGCTCTTCGTGATGGACTGAATCACGCTCGCGACATCGACCGCCCCCTTGTAGCTGTTCGGCGCAATGGGGGCGATCTGGTGATAGAACCCGGAAACCGCCTGGACATTGAAGCTGACATTCGGCATGTCCGAATAATCGACATAGGCCGCATTGATCGTGCCGGAAAATATCTGCTGGATGTTTCCCCCAACATCACCGGCGCTCACGAAGACCTCGTTCTGCTTCACGGCAAGCGGATGCAGGCCATTCGTCGACAGGATGTTCATGTCGGTCTGCTTCATGCCGTAAACTCTGAGCTGCAGCATGCCGACGTTTATGCCGCCCCCGGGATTCTGTACAATCGCGTCGCATCTATGATCGGTCAAATCGATGACTTCATTCCCGCCAGAGTCAACAAGAATAAAGCGAATTCTTATGGCGCGCTGACGGAAGCTCATACGTCGATCCCTGCCTCAAGATACATCAACACCCATCTTGAGCCGAGGCCCGTGGATTGCGGATCATCGACCCCTTCGGTATCCATGAAGCAGAGATCCCCGATAAATCCAAGATACGGATATCTCACGAGCTTTACGCGGTCCCGGCAAATCTTGGTCTGAATAATCGGAGAACCATTTACCAGAAGGTCAAGGAAGAGCCCCATGCTTTTCTGGTAGATATTGAGCTTGCAATTCTGCTGCGCGAGCACCACCGAGAGGCTTTGCGAATCCTCCTGAAGCAGCGGGATGATCTGCATTACTGAATGTTCGCTGGAATATACTGCGACAACTGCGAAACCGTCGGCATGATCGAATTGACGCGACCGATGTTCACCGCATCCATGCCGCTGGGCTGGACTGTATTCGAATACTGAGCCTGAGCCGTCACCCTGATTTCAGAGAACCACGCATCGACAGTGATTAATGAAACACCATTTTTTGCGGTTTTCTGATAATCCACGTGATCCAGGCTGACATTCGAATACACATCTTCGGGCGTCACGATGTTGTAGAGACCAATCGAGGCGAGCAATCCCTTGAGAGAAGAAATGAACTCCGCTCTCGTCATCACCCCCTGACCCCCGCATGTCATCCGCATGCGAATATCAAAGGGAAGCGCAACTTTGTTGTAGCTGGCAAAAGATCCTTTTTCGATAGGGTAATAAGATACTCTCTGCTCGCCTTTGTATTCGAAGCTCACCACGGAATCGGGGGAAAGAACTGCATTGCCGCCCTGGTCGAATATACCCCAGTCCTGTTTCAAGAATTGATTGGCTATCCCGAAATAATCGTATGACTCAAGAATTGGCAAAGCCTGAGAAGTGACCGCAAGCCCTTGAAGTGTTCTTTTCAGATTGGGAACGCCTGGGGCAACGGGTACGTCCGGAAATTCAATGATAGGCATTATCTCAACCCCTGAGTTGCAGGAGCCAGGATGGTGTTTTTCTGAAGCGCATCCCTCATCCCTCCGGCAATACCGTTCGCGTCTGTCGCTTGCGTGCTGATGTTGATCGGCCCGTTGATGTTCGTCTCAACAGATACATTGCTTCCGCCCATGGCAACGTACTTTCTCCAGTAATCCTGCGTCTCTCTTGGTGCATTCCCGATACCGTATCGGTCCAAATTTCCTGGCCCCCAGTTATAAGCCGAGAGCGCCATTTTCATGCTGTGGTATTTGGATAGCAAATCGTGAAGATATTCTGCCGCCACCGTTGCTGATTTTGTCGTATCGTATCGACCAGAGGCAGAAACGCCATAATCGGATGCGGTTCCGGTCATCAGACCGAAAGGCCCTGCTGCTCCTGCTGCTGTAGGCCCGACGTTCTTTCCACGAGATGATTCGATCGCCCATACCTTGTCCAGTGTTCCCGCAGGAAGGCCGTATTTCTTCTCTAGACTCGAGAACAGGGCGCCGGTTTGGGTTGGCGATGCGCTTGATGTTTTCGGGATTGAGGTATCGACCCCCTCCCCGAGATTCAACTTGCCAAACCAGCGAAGAACCTTTCCAACCCAGGTGCCGCTTGATTTGTTGACCAGATCTTCAAACCCATCCGCAAGAAACCGAACAGCCTTCCCCATCTCGTTGAACTGATCGATCATGTACTGGAAGTAACCGTTTTTGTCGTGCTGTTTGTCAAAAACCTTTTCCAGGCGCTTCGTCAGCTTGAGAAGCCATGGGTCAAGATCGTTCGAAATCTCTTGTGCCGTTCCCTTGATTTCCTGCTTGAGCTTCGCCCATTCCGCCGTCAATTCCTGGGCATTTTTCACGCTGTCAGGGGTAACGGCAGATAGCTTATACATCTGATCGTAAACGCCCTCAACCGCTGACCTACCTTGTCTCAGCAGGTAGAGAGTGTATTGATCCATCCCCAGCATCTGAGCGAGCTTGATCTGATCTTGCGGGGCCTTGGTTTTCAAAACATCCGCAATATCCAGAAGCATGTCTTTCATCGGGCGCATATGGCCCCGAGCATCGGTAATCGAAACGCCCATGGCGCGAAAGGCTTGCACAACAGGGGAATTTTCCCCAATCCTGAAAGCCTCAAAACCGCCTTCAATGCTCTGAAGGGAAGACTGCAGTCCCTGAGCCGTTCCGCCCACCGTTTCAGCAGATGCGCCCCAGGCATCCAGCTCTCTCGCGCTCATGCCAAGATTCTGCGCGAGCCTGCCGAGATTCGCCTGTCCTGTGATCGTATTGGCGAGGAATTCTTTCAACCCATGAGCCCCTACAGCAAGAGCCAGAAGGCCGATCAATTCGCGCTTGACCGCCGAAAAACTCTCGGCAAGCTTCTTCCCGTTTTCTTCGATTGCCTTGAGGTCTTTTTCCGAAGCCTGCTTCAGCTTCTTGGTCGAATCTGTCGCGTCTTTCGTTCCCTTGTCGTATTCCTTGACATCCAAGCCAAGTGTGACCAGAAGCGAATCAATGACCGTCGGCATGCTGTTGCCTCATGATGTTTTCGTTGTGGACATCTACTGAATGGATTTCCAGAAGATTCCACATATCTTCTATCCCGTAGACCGTATCCAGTTCGTGAAGCGTTGCCAGTCTGGACGAAATCACAGAAGCTACCGTGAGCGGGACATTCAGATAATCGACTATCCCCGAAGGCCGGAAGCCGCCGACGTGGCCGAAGTCAATTTGTCGACGGCTTTGGTAAAATCCACGTGGAGCAGAAAAGCCTCTTTCTTCAACTTCAGCCTGGTAATGATTTCTTCGATATCATCCTCGACGAGACTCCGAACCACGCCCGGATTGGATGCACTGGGAATGATTCTGATGCACTGCATCAGCTCGTCAAGTAACGGAGAAACGACTTCAAAAGGTGCTTTTGCAAAGCCCTCAATGCCCATCTTGAAGAGTCCGATGATGCCAAGATCCCGGATATTATCCGGGATATCCATGCCGCCCTTCGCCATCGCCATGAAAGCCCGCATGGCCCACAATTCCCCTGAGGTCGCTGACATTTCCGTGATCTGAAAAATCTTTCCGAAGTCGCGTCCCTCGTCCTGGATCGTGACCTGAATCGTTTTTCTCGTCATGCTGGTGCCCCGACAACGCTTTCCCATGTGATCACGAACGGCACGGGCTGAAGCATCTTTTTTGCATCAGGATGCGCCCTCACGCTCGTCAGAACGCCCTTGGTCAGGGTGTATTTTCTGCTCATCCCGGGAAGAAGGATTGTGGCATTCGCGTAATACTTGTCCCTTGCCGTTTTTTCGGCGAGCGCCCAATTCTCGAAAATGATCAGCGATGGCGAATCGGGCATGAGAGTAACGGTCTGTTTCGTCGGGTTGAAAACATATCCCGCCGTCATGACACCATCCGCCCCCATCACCACCTCTCCGATATCAAGGGCATCCGTCGTGAACATCTCATCCGACGCATACCCGGAGAGGGTTTGTGGAGCTGCATAGAGATTCGCTACCGCAAGGGAAAAGGTTGAATTTGCCGAAGTAATGGACATGTCAGTTTTCCTTATTGAATAGCGATGGAAGCGAGCGTGATCTGCTGGATGCTTTCGCCGTCTGAATAGAAGAGCGTCATCGAAGGGGATCCTCTTGCCGCTCTCACGGCAGCCGGAGCATCCACGATCTGGAGATAGAAGCCGTTTGTGATGATGGCCTGCGAGGCATCAAACCCAAGTGCGTTCTGAATATCCGCGACCTGTGACGAAGAGAGCGAAACACCGGAGCGAATTGCGCCGAAGTTCTTGGCTGTATTGATCGGGTCCATGCATGCCGTTTCGACGAGGCCGTAGAATTGCGAGTTATAGGGGATCGAGCCGATTTGAAGCAGAAGATTAACCATTGCAAGCTGAAGATTGGCATTCAGCCATATCTGATTCAGATAGGTGTCCATCCACTTCCACTGGCCTGACACGGAACCGGGATACACGAAGTTCCAGTTCGTGTTCGCGTTGGCGTAGGAGCCATAGAAGTTGTAACCGTTCGCTTGGAGGTTCGATGCGGAAGTCTGGGAGGTAACGGAAGCGGAAAGCCCTGATTGCTGCTTTAAGGCAAGCGTTGCACGGCCGTTGAGTCGGTTGAAATCAAGAGACGCCGCAAATCCGAGCACAAAGGCCGAATGGGTGTGATCCCCAAAGATCGGACATGATCCGATTGAGCTATTTGATTGAAGGTAATAACCCCATGTCGTAGTAACCCCGGAAGCTTCCGCATTGACATCGGAATCCGCGCCGACATAGAGATAACGGGGCTGCTTGCCGTTCGACCATGCCGAGAAAGATTCTTTGTCCGCTGTAACGGGCTCAAAAACGGTCGTGAAGAGCGCCCAGTTCTGAGTCACCGCAACCACGGAATCCATGAAGGTTCCTGGGGTAGCTGCTGCCGCACCTTGAGAAGTCACGGCGCCGGTTGCGGAGGTCAAGAGAAGGTCCGCCGCCAAGGTTCCGGATGCGAAGGTAATGGTCTCCGTTGCGCCGGTTGCCGTGCTGGTAAAGACGAAAGCGTTCTGGACAGTATCGAATGTGACGGCGAAAGGCGGCGACGTGAAAGCCGCCTGGATGATCGTTGCGGCATTTGAAAAGCTTGTTGCAGCCGAAAGATTGATCGCGCTGGATGTGAGAGGCGTTCCTGCAAAGGTGATCGTCAGCGTTCCGGAATAAGCCTGAAGCTGGGTCACGGTAACGGCTTGCATCGAGCCGCCGCGCAGATAGCCGGCAACATTTGCGGAAGGGTATTGCGCGAAGTACAGAAGCCCCGGTTTTTTGGTGCAATTCTGGTATCCGGCAAAATAGATCTGCGCGAGCGCGTATTCCGTGGACGAGGCCCCGAAATAGGACGAGACATTCGCCGCAGAAGCAAACCCAGGAACCGCCCCTATGGGGGGGTAGGTGCTATTCGTGAGAATCAACCCGTTCAGGTCAACGGCATTGCCGCCAGCGGCAAGAACGGAAGGATTGGCCGTGACGATGTAATCTATCGGGATACTCGGCATGCATGCCTCCAAATAAAAAAGGCCGCATCAAGCGGCCTTGTGGGGAAGTGTGAAACGATTAATGAGGCGGATACTTGGTATCTATCTCAACAATTCCGACAGTGAGGGTGCCGGCGAAGTCCTGAGACACGGAAACAACGGGGTCATACTGCAAAACGGTGGTCATTCTCCAGCGCTGCTCGTATTGCTGCTCACCGTCTATGAATGGCACTTGAACGGGGTCATCTGCATACAAAGGCTGGATATTCGAGGGAAAGCTCGAGGTCGCGTATTCATCCCTGAAAAGGGCTTGAATTGTATTCGCCCATGCCGCCGAATTCGGACCGTAGAAGTCCAGGTCAATGTGATATTCGGCTTTCATCAGCACATCTTTCGTGCCCGGGTTCGTTCCGGGGTCAACATAGGTATCGACGTTCGTCGCCAGGCGCTTGGTTCCGGCATTGTTCATTGCCACAAAGCCGCCGAGAGGCATCGGGACGCCGTTATTCTGAGCCTGAATCACCTCCGTTCCGGAAGGCAACGAGGCAAGCAGAAACGTTCTGAGCGCCGAAAAAACATCGGTATCAGTGATGGATATAGATACTGTCATGACTGAAGCACTACCAATACCCTGCACCAGTCCGGCCACGTTTCCATGACCTGAAAAACCCTCCAATTGCGAATCGGTCCATTCGCCACTTCAGGAAACTGAAGGATGTCGCCCCCCTGCTGATCGGCGCGAACAACGCCTTCAATGTTTCCGTAGAGATATACGGACCTCATGACGCCTTGAATGTTGAGGCCATCCGCATGCCTCATGTCCCCGCTTGAAAGTCCTTGAATTTGACCTTGCAATGTAGTGGAAATCTCGTTTGACGTGCGCGAGCCGTCCGCATTGGTCGTGTAGCCGTTGCTTTGCAACCAAATGACGGACTGGTTCTGATTGACCGCCTGGATCGTGCTGTTTGCCATGCCGCGAAGGTTCATGCGCTCTCCACGTCATGAGAAATCGAATGAAGCAAAACGCCTTGATCGACCAGCGGTTTTGTTGGTGCGCCGTAATTGGTTTTTCCTTCAACCACTCTCTGAGCAGCTTCTCCTACTGTTTTTCCTGTCACCACGAGACTCGCGTTGTTCTGTTTCATGCCGCGAAGCATCACGGTTATAGGGCTTAACGCGGGCGCTTGAATTTCAGTAATCTTCTGCTGAATATCACCCGCCATCATCGCTCCAATCTCGTCCAGCACGTTCTCAGGCGTCGCTGCTCCGGTTTGAGTTGCTTTCACACCCACCCTGAGCGCAATTTTCCATTGATCGCGCTTTTCCTTCGAAGTCGAACGCATGAAAGAGCGCGAAGGGATGTTGTGCGATGGATCCCCGTATTCCTGAATTGCTGCAACATAGGCAATGTTCGTGCCGTTCTCGTAAGTTCCATCTAGAACCCCGGCTCTCGCGACTTTCGCATCAAATCCCGTTACTTTTTCCCGAAGTCCGGCTATATTTGCAAGAATCGAATCGATTTTCAAAGTCGCCATGGATAGCCGTACCCTTGATGAACAGTTGCCACTAGAGTGTCAATGCTGCAGCTACTCATTCAGCCGATCGCTGGGTGAATATCTGGAACTCGGAATAAAATGCCCGAAATGCGGAATGCCTTTCGAGCTGAGAAAAGAAGAAATTGAGGAAATCGCGGCCAGCATAGATCGGCTGCACGATCTGATCGACGACCTCATGAATGACATGGACTAGAAAACGCCTCCAGCCTTTCTGAAAGATGATCTTTCGTTCACCCCGCCGATGTAAGTCCCACCGGCCGAGGCGATATTGAGCATCCCCCATAACATTTGCCCGTAGGTTGTGCTCGAAAGGTAATATTCCAATCCAGTCTTGACCGGAGGGGTTGCAAATGAGACAGACACGCTGCCCTCGCTTGCGCTTGCTACCGCCCCCCCCTGTCCGCTTCCAGTATTTCCAGCATCACTCAGCAGTTTCCCGATATGAGCGACAAGCAACTGTTGCTCGGTCGCCGTCGCAGTATTGGCGAACCAATTCCCCATAGGAGAATTGACTGCCATTTGTTCCCAGAAATCGATCTGCGTCGTCGATGTTGTTGCAAATGCCGGGAATGCCGCGAGAAACTGCTGAGAGTCCCACGCTGTCATCTATGGGTTCCCGTGTTGACCGACAGAATCTCAGGCTGATCTTCTTTTTTGTCGGAGAAGTCCGATGGTGTTCTAGGTTGTGACTTGTCACCGAGCGTCATGTCAGAAGCCGCCTTTTCGCCATCTTTCGAGCCACTCCTGATGACCTTGAGGAATCCGCCTTCGCGATGCTTGTTGAAATGAAAATCCTTCTCGAGGAATTCCAGCTCCTGATCGGTAATCTCCGTCAGAATCGCACCCTGCGGCGTGACGAAATTCTTGTTTGCCAGGCCAAATCCGCCCCTGATGAGCACAGACTCTCCTTTGGTAACGGTGCCATCGCCGTGACGATTCCACTGCACGTATTCATTGTCACAGGTCAGGGTTGAGGCAATATGAGGCATGTAATTTCTCCTTCCTCCGATGAAGAAGCGCGGTCGCGCCAGTCTAGGAGGTATTGACCGGCTTCGGGGATCAGCCTAGACCACGCAGAATCCGCTCAGGTTCAAGAATGGCTTGAAACTCAACAGACTCCACATAAAAAGCCGCCCCGGAGAGCGGCTTGTTCTTGATTACAAGGAATCAGATCCCGCTGCGCCTCACTACAGCAAGAGGCCTCTTGCACATCACGCCGGCGGTTGCGTTCGTGAAGTCCTCGATCATCCCCTTGGCAAGCTGCTGCACGCCGAGAGTCTGAAGCTTGGCCGGGACGGCTTGCATCCAAGTCATGCCATCATCGGAGGAATTCGGATCGGACTCGACGCGATCGGCATACAAGTAGAAGACATTCGCGCCACCGTTCGCCGCCGCCAGTTGAGGTGCGGTTTCTACTCTGCACTTCGGATAGTTTTCCTTCAGCCATTGCGACGCCGAATAACCGAGGGTCGTCGGGGTGCCGAGGTAAGTATCGAAGCCCGTAGGCAGAACGAGGGTGGTTTCATCGGTCTTGGCCTCGATATTGCCGCCGGATTGAGTCTCAAGTGCTTGGAAGGCAGAAACCAGATCAGTGATGATATCGATCGTGGTCTTCGTCACCCATACCGGCGTTCCGGAGGTCGCGCCATTGGCAACGGTGCTGTACGCGCCGAGAGCGGGGTCGTTCAAGAATCCGTAGGTGCGATTCGCGCCGGAATTGTAACCGTTGAAACCGATGATGTTCCGTTGGATATCCAGGGCGGTAGCAACGCCGATGCGCTTTTCGGCTTGGGACGAAACGCGAATCGCGCCAGCCCTCGCTTCTTCAAGCCGGGAGACCTGGAAGCCTTTCTCGAAACGAACCACCGTCCTGCGTTCGAAATCGACATTCCAGGAAGCCATTGGAACATTGGTATAGTCGCCATAAGGAACGGCATCTCCCATGGATTCGATTGCGCCCTGAACGATTTCTTCGTCGTGCCACTCGCCGATCGTGGTGATGCCGACCAACTCATCGATCTTGCGGACCTTGAAGACCGCTCTCACGAAGCCGGGCGCCCATGCCTGCAAAAACTGCACGGGGACGGGAACGCTCGCCGAGAAAACGCCGCCCTGCGCATCGTCCATCGCGTAGGATGCGGCTTTTTCCAGCCATTCAGCATCGAGACCGAGGCCGACAGAGCGAAGCTGCTCATACTGCTCTACGTCTTCCTTGTCCATCGTGAAAAGCGACTTCCCAGCCGCACGCTTTGCCGAAGCATCACGTCCGGAGACATGAAAATGCCGTTTGGATATTTGAGTTGCCATGTTCTATGTCTCCGATTAGTTGGTGAGGCGAGCAACGGTCAAGCCGCCGCTGCCAGTGATGGGGTAGCGATACACCGATGCATTCGGGACCTGATTGCATCCCGACGGAATCGACGCACCCGGCGCGTAGGTCGAAAGAGCGCCCGTGCTGACGTTGTAAGCGATGTTGTCGCCGACGTTGCAAGCGGTGCTGACCGATACCACGAAGTCTCCCATCGTTCCGAAGTCAGCCTGGCTGTTGTCTGGAATAACCAGAGTGGGGGCCAATGTCCCGCCATTGGTCGTTCCAACGAGAGACGCGGCCTTGGGATTCACCATGAATCCAGCGAATACGAGAGGATTCCCTGCGCTGGTCATGCTTTCGCTTGCGACGGTTTGAGATGCGCTCACGGTGTAGGTGCCAGTGCCGCCAGTTCCCGTGCCGAACCCGGTAACTTTGGTTCCGGCGGTCACGCCAGATCCGGTAACTGTTTGCCCAAACTGAATCTGACCGGAAGCAACGGCGCTGACGGTCATCGTGGTCCCAGAAATGGCAGCGGTGAAACTCGCTGCGCCCTGTCCGATGACGTTGCCCATTTGGGCTATTCCGGTCGTGGCGTCCTTGACTGCGGCATAGCCGTAGGTGTTGGGAACGCCGTTCGAGTTGACGATGAGGGATTCAGCGCGGAACGGCGAATCGGTGAAGCGCTCGCCGGGTATTCCGAACCCTTGATAAGTATTGACTGCCGATTGAAAGGCCATGATGTCTCCTTAGTTGTTGAAGTCGGCTTGCTGTTTCGCGAGCCAGTCACCGCCGCCCTGGCTGTCCATGGCCTTTGCGGCCTTATCTGCGGAGGGAGCGGGAACCGCCGACAGAAAACCTTGAAGGAAGGTCAATTCATGGCCCTTCGGGGCCTTCAGTCCGAGCTTCTTGCAGCCATATTCGGCTACTTGAACCTCGTCCATCAGCGCATGGTCGAAAGTGCCGACATGCTTCGAGAGACTGGATGCGAGCTTGTCGCGAGCAACGACCTTCTCTTGCACCTTGCGGAAGATGGTCGCCTCGTCCATTGCGCTCTTTTCTTCCTCGCGCCGACGATCTTCTTCCTCGCGTTTCTTGCGCTCTTCCTCGGTCTCGGTATCGCGGGCTTTCGCGTCAGCGACTTCCCTCTCCTTGCGGACGCGCTCTTCTTCGGCTTCACGAGCTTTGCGCTCTTCTTCCGTTTCCTCGTCGTCTGCAGGATTGAGAGGATCTTCGGACCCGGATTCCAGCAGCGGCTTCAGCTTCGCCATCATCTGCAGGATGCCATCGACGGATTCGATGAGTTTCGGGAACAGTTCCCTGGCTTCTTCCAGCGAGACGCTGGACTTGTTTTCTTCAGGCATAACGATTTCTCCTATTGAGTCACAGGTAAAAGCGGCATCGTGATCCAATACCGCAACATCCGGCCCCATGCGTCCCTTGTTGACAAGGGCGAGATGGTTCCCGCGAATTTCGCGCTGTACGCAGTCATACGGCTGTCCGTTGTAGGTTCCAGGGGTCCAGTCATAGGTGCAGCGATAGCCGCAAGAAAGCTCTTTCTTGCCAGCGTTGATTCTGTCGAGCAGGGCGCTCGAAAATAGCTTGAGATTTCCGAAAAGGGTGTCGCCGTCGAAATGAACGTCTTCACCGATGACGCCCTGGACGCCTTTCTTTTCCGGCCTTGTAAGCCCCTCTTCCTCGCGGCCGAGCATCACATGGTCATCGATCCACGGAATGAGCTTGAATGAATCGATGGTGTCCTGAGAGCCGAGTTCTTCTGCAGGACGATAGACTTGATAGACCTTGTTCGGGTCTTTCGCCCCCTTGAGCTGAGAGCCTTTGTAAGCGAATACCCCGACCTTCGAGAGAGGATTGTTCTTGATCTCTGCCCATCCGTTCGTATCCAGATTCCGAGCGGAAGCAGACTTGTCGAGCGCCCAAGCATCAGCGAATTCGATGCGGTGCAAGGCTTCGTCCATTCCGTCACCGGATTCTTGAGAGAGCCTTATCGCTTCTTCCACCCCAGGATGCAGCGGGCTCGGCAACGAATCGACAGAAGCCCAAACATAGCCCCGAGATTCGGAATTGATCGACGGGGCGAAATGAGCATCGCGACAAACGAACAGAACAAAGCCGCCTTCGTTCGAAAGCTCGACCAGATCATCTTCATCAGGAGCGAAGCCGGTCTCTTCGATGGATTCCCTCAAGGCAGCTTCAAGAGGGCTTTCACCGTCTTCGATATGACCAGCCGGGAAGCCCCACGTATTCGGGAAGTTCTCAGCGTCTTCTGAGCGCATCAGAAGAAGGGCTTTGCCATCTGTCAGGTAGAGGATGCCGGAGGCTTGCGCATCAATTGCGTCATTCATGAAGTCAAGCGCTTCATCATCGCTTGATTCATCTACAGACAACCCGTGAGCACGCATCTTTTCTTTGATGGTGCTAGTTTTCATTCTTTCGCGGATGCCTGGAACGCCAGCAGCCTTCGCTTGCGCAATCAGATCTGAATACCTCTTTTTTCCATCCTCAAAGGATTTCTTGCTTGCCTCTTCGCCTTCGAATGTCGGTATAGAATGCTTTGCCGCAAGCCATGGAGATGCGCCTATTACGAAATTTACCCCCCCAAGATTTGCAGAAGATGTGTGAGATTTCGGAAGCCATGTAAGAGAATTTCCGTTACGCAATAATTCTCTCTGCGCATAAGACAATTCTTTTACATCGTATTTGGCAGTGGATTTCGCATCAGCCCATCCGGGTGTGGCTATGCCGTACGCTTTCTCTGTTTCGCGCTGAATTTCTTGTGGCTCTACAAATTCATGATGCCCGTCTTTAAGCTCATTAGGACGTTTCCGTGATTCTTCTTTTTGTGGCTCGATGGGTTCATTTCCAAAAGCAGCATGCGCCGATGCCCTTGAATTCGCCCTTCCGGTCTTTCCTCGAACCTCGCTGATGTTCTTCCCATCAAACTTCCCGCCCATACCAGCAACGACATTGCCGTTGCCGTCGATCTTAACGGGCGCGCCCTTATGGTCTGGTCCGTTCGGCTTGACGGTAATCCATTGACCGGCATCCATAGAACCGGATGCGAATTTGCTCCAGCGATCCACAAGTTCATCAAGTGCCGAGTGATCAAATTCTTGATTTCTGATCTCATCCGCACGCTTCGCAAGAGGCTCGTCTCCATGCATCCTTGCCTCACGAGACGCGGCAAGCAGTAAATTCCTGTCGTATTTCCACTCACCGTCATGCTTGACTTTGACCGGGTATTTCCTTGAATCGGGTTCCAGGAATGCATCTGCCGGCATATCGTCGCGATGCTCGACGTGCTGACTTGCGACCGCCTTTTCTTTCTCGGATAGCTCGCCTTCATCGCGCTTTTTCTGCTCAAGCGACTCATCCAGAGACCCCTTGAACGAATCCCATTTTTTCAGGAGTGCGGCAACATTCTGTCCGGAATCTTTTCCGGCTACGGAATAGGCAATCCCCTCAGCTTGCTTTGCCGGTTTTCCTGCGCGAATCTCAGTTGCGATGTTCCTGGAAATCACCGCCTCCGATTTTCCTTTTTCGAGCAGCATTACATGACTTCCCGGATCTTGGTCGTCAGCTCACGGATCTGCCTTGTGAGCAGGATTCCCTTGTCGTGGCTTGCGTAGAGGTCAACCTTTCCCGCAAGATCATCTATCTGGTCGAGAATCGCCGGCACGTCGACGCATTTCTCCTGAGCATCTTCCTTGACTTCTCTGACTTCCTTGGGTTTTGCCGGTCTAGCCATTTTCTTCTTCCGTAAATGAAAGGACGATTTTCATGAAGCATCTGCAATTTGGGAGCGTACCCGGGAGCCCGTGAACCGCGCTTCCGTACATGTCTCCGATATAAGGCGGATCATCGAAGCTAAATATCTTGCCGCTCAATTCCTGATGCAATTTACGGGGATGCTTGCCGCCAGCCGAATGTCTCCACTCGAACTTCTTCACTCCGGCAGACTGCAGCCGCGTTGCGTTGATGTTGTTGAACGCCTTTCGGGTTTGATCCAGCGCCACATTCCGCGCTTTCCGGATGTTTTGCCCATATTTCTCGTTGAGAAACGGCACAAGGGTTTTCAGTCCCGTTCCGGACGTGATCGAGCGCATCACCGCGCCCTGAACTTCGGACAGGTACTGTTCTGGAATGGTCTTGATGAGCTGTGCGGCCTCATTCGTGGAAGCCGTCACGACCTCTTTCAGTCTTTCGCTCATCAAGTCAGGTGACAGAGCGAAATCCTTGCTGATTTCCTTGAGGCTCATTTCCAGCGAGCGCTCGGAATGCTTCAGTGCCCTGGAAATCATCCGATCGGTTGCCTGCTTCGCCCACTTTCCGAAAACCGGCTTGTACTTCTGCAGGATCTGGTTTATGAGGATTCGAGCCCGAGAAGCCGGATTCCCGTTCTCTACCGCATCCAGGGCATAACCCGGATGATTGAACATGGCTTCCAGTTCTTTTTTGACTTCCAATGCCATGCGCCGAATCAGGGCTTCTGTTCCCTTGGCATACTCTTCAGCGATTCCGGCGCTCGAGATGAGCGAACCGCTAACGAGCTTATTCTTGGCCGAGGCCGAGGGTTTGCGCTGCATTTATGCCGTCGCCTGAAAATCCGAGATCGGACAGAAGTGAATCTTCTCCTGTGCCAAGTTGGAAATATCCTGAATCCGGATCGGCTGCGATTCTCTGACGCTCTTCTTCTGCGGTAATCGCGCCGGATTGAACCAGAGCGTTCCCACCCTGCGCTTTAATCAGGTTTGTCTCCGCGACTTCTTTCGAAGTCGGAGCGTCGAGCGGTCTCCAGGTGATCGTGGTTTCCACGCCCCTGATCCCGCTCGACCTCAGCGTCAAAAGATGATGCTTTTCGATGAAAGCGGTCAGGTCGTGTTCCTGGATCGATTCAAGCTCTTCGTGGTAGGAAGATTCCTCATATTCGCCTGTCGAGTTGAACCCTTTCGGAGCAGTCCCAAGAAGCTTTGTCGCGGGAACATTCGCCGCTGCCGCGACGATCTGGTAAGAGGTCATAATGACCGAATCAAGATCCCCTAGCGAAATCTCGAACTGCTGGAATTCATCCGCTTCCTTGTCGCCTATCTTGATTCCGTAATTGTCGCGGAACTGGACCCAGTTGTTCATGTTGTCGATTGCCGACTGACCGCTAGCGAGAAAAGCACTCATGTTTGTCAGCCAGACATTCGTTCTCTTGCTCGTCGCAAGAAGAGGGCCTTCGTTTGCCACGCGTTCGGCGGCATAAACCCGCTCCATAATCTTTTGGGGAACCGGGATACCGCCATACATATACATCGGCTTCAGAACATCGGCGGGTTCCGACGAACGGAAGATATGAAGGTGCGAACGATGGTACTTTTGACCGCCGATAATCCACCACGTCGGTTCATAGAAATGCATCGATGCCGGATCGCTCGTCGAAATCGCATCAAGAAGCGGAGCGCACCAATAAGGATCGACTTGAGCAATGCCCTTGTAGCTTCCTTCTGTCACACCATCTGGATTGAACGGTTTTTCGTAGTATTGCGGATCGGTTGAATCGACCTTGAATACCACCAGACGGATGCCGAAGATTCGCCCCATCCGAACAAGCTGCTCGGCATTCCATTTGATTCTGAGCTTTTTGTCTGCGGCCTTGAGAAGCCTGGCTATCTCGTCGTCCAGATCATCGCCGTTGACCGTTGCAATGTCCCATCCGTTCCGGGTTGCGTCCCTTGCGGGCATGGAACAGGCTTTATCGACAAGCCAATTCTGAGCCAGCAAAGCGCACATCTGCCAGCCGATGAATCCTTGGGAAGCATACCAATCACCAAGAGCACCTACAGCGCCATTCGCAGAAGGTTCAAGCTTCAGTGACGGAAAAGAAGCGTCGTCCATCGCGCCTTCCGCGACCTTCGGGAGCATCTTCTTGGCCTGCGCCAAGACATTGACCGCGATGTTCTTCTTCCCGAGCCCCGGAAAGTGGGTCGAAAAGAACCCGCCTTCCGGCTTTTCCTCAATTTGAGGCTCAGGCCTTTTGTTGAACCAAGAGAACATGGAATCCTTTATCCGAAAAACGAAACGCGAGCGTTCGAACATTCGCTGAATCCATCAGAGACGGCGTCAATCTGGTCGTCATGGTTGCCGTTCGGGAACATTCGCATCTCTGAAATCAGCGCATCATTCCAATCAGCGCGAAGCATCAGCACATTTCCAACGTTCACCTGAGCCGCGAAAGGTTCAGCACGTGTCACTTTGTCGCCTGTCACCGGAAGCGCGTGAACAGAAAAGCCCGAAAGCATCCTGACGAAGCTCTCGGCTTGCGCTTTTCCTGCCTGCCCCGGATCTTGAGGGATTCTGATTCGGACATTTCTGCTGTCTCGCCTCGCGGTATTGAGCAATGCTTCCTCGACAGCCTCAGGGCCACCCCGAAAACGCACTATGTCCGCAATGATAGGCTTACCGGATGGAGTGATTCCCATTTTCGCGCCGACAGTCCAATCCCCTCCGTCTTGCGTAGCCGCGAAGTCCCATGCCCTGACAAATCTAGTGCCTGAAGGAATGGCCTCGACAATTTCAATCTTGTCCGGCTTGAATAGACCGCCTTCAAGCGGAGATGGCCTCTGCTGGTAAAGAGATGCCCATGTGATCGGGGATGCCTCAAACTGCGCCCAATGCTGTCTATCGAACCACTCGGGCCACAGGTATTCACCTTGAGCCCTGCCGAGCGGGTCTGTGTCTGTCTCGCATCGCGCCTGCAGGCAGATAACTTCCCAATCCATTCCGTCACGACAACGGATGATTCCAGACTCACCCTTCCAGTTTTCAGGAAGAATGCGCCCAGCCAGGTCCAGTTCATGCCACCGAGTTTGTATCAGGCATATCCAGCCACCGGGGACAAGGCGGGTTTTCAGGTCATCTTGATATGCCGACCAGGTCGTTTCTCTGACCGCTTGGCTGTTCGCCTGCTGCCTGCCCTTTATGGGATCGTCAATGACAAGTCCGTGCGCCCTGTTTCCCGTAACGCCAGACAGAATGCCGCAAGCCATGTACTCGCTGCCATTCGTCAGCGCGAATTCTTGAGCCGCCTGCGAATCGCTTGTAAGCGCCGTTCCGAATATCCCTTGATACCGATCCTGGCGAATGATCGAGCGGGTGCGCTTCCCCATCTTCCGGGCCAGGTCATCACCGTAACTTGCGAGGATCAATCTTCTTCCCGGCTCTCTGCCAAGGAATGCAGAAGGGAAAACCACCGATGCGTAGCTGGACTTTGCCGATCCAGGGGGCGCGAAAATCATCAGCCTGCCGTGCGGCGTTCGGCTGATTCGATCCAAACTTTCAAGAATGAGCTTGTGATGCTGTGCAAGTGAGCTTTCGACTGGCGCGAAAGTCTCGCAGTCTTCGGAATCAGACACGGGAGCGCCGGGGATATCAATCGCCTGTGCGTATCCTATTATCGACTCTCGCGCACTTCTCCTAAGCAGCAATAACCGGGCGGCCTCTTGCGGCGATAGCTGCGAGTTCGTCATCGGTCATCAAGTCCGCTTTTGTGTTCGTGCTGATGTTGTTCTGGATTGCAATCGCAGTATCAGGGGTCTTCCCGAGTACCGTCTCTTTTCCCTTCAGGATCGTCTCGGCAAGCATTCTGTGCTCGGCCTGGGTGGTCTCGGCCCCCACCTTCTCAACCGCAACGCTCACATTGCGAATGGCGGCATTCGTGAAAAATTGAAGATGCTTCGTGCGCTCATCGACTACCTCGTGAACAGCGTTCACGGTTTGTTCATCAAGCTGGCTTAATTCTTGTTTTGCTTCGACAAGTTTGTTCACGGTCGTCGCTGCGTCCTTGGGGACGCTTTTCGTGTGCTTGTTGACGAATCCGACGCTCACGCGATATTTAGAGGCCAGGTCTCGCTGCGTAAAATTTCCTGTGCGCCAGTCAGCAATTATCAGCGACGCCTTTTCCAGAAGATCGGATTCGCTAACTCTGGACTTGCTAACCACAGCGCTTCCTCGCATGCTTGCGCATAACCACAACCTCGCTGAATTTGAATTGACCGCACCCGACAATTTCGAAAGCCGCCGAAGCGGTGAAAGGAGGATTGCCGTCACGGTCTGACGCGGTTTTGTCCCACTCACGCCTTGGGTGAACTGAACTATCAAGTAATCCTTGACACTTGAAAAGGCTGGCATCCCTTTTTGAGGATGCCGGATGCTGATTCTACTCGTGGCAGATCAGGCTAAATTACAAAATCTTTGATATTTTCCTTTGACATTCTATACGTTTCGTATATAATTAAATCATGGAGCAACGCATTGGGCGAAGCTCAAAACGAAAAGGAGTAAGTCATGAAAAAGATCATCACCACCACAGAAGCCCACGCAATCATCCAGAACGAAGATTCAGATTTTTTCCCGGTACGCATACTGAATGAGCGCGGGCAAACCTTGGTTTCTGAATTCGTGCGCAAAAACGCCAGCGAGCCGGAGCGCATCAACATGGGGACGTACTACAGCGATGCGGAAGATGCCGCAATGAATTCCGGGTTCGGCGAGGCGATCATACTTGAAATCAAATCAATCAATTCGGCTTCAGGAAACCCTGAAACCATCACGCTTGACGATTCGTGCTTCGACTGGGTGATCTGACATGACCAACGATCAATTCAAATCCGCGCTCCACTCGATAGGGTGGAGTCAGGCGGAATTCGCCAGAAGAACAGGCTACGCGCCCAATACCATCAGCCGATGGCTTGGAGGGGAAATGCCGATCCCGGAATGGGTTTCGGCATATCTCGACGCGCTTTGCGGGCTCAAGGATCTTTCCGTGAGGATTGGCATAAAATAACCACCGCACTTCGGCATGATCCGGATGATGGATTGCTTTGGTGCGGAAATGAAAAAACCCCGCACATGGCGAGGTTTGGGAATTTCAGGGCGAGCGAGGACATCAACTGATCTCGACTTAGCCGCTCGTGCGGGTTCTCATCGTGCCGCCCGGAAGTGACGCGGCAAGACAGCACTTGCCGCATAGTCTTTATACCATAGTCAAGCCGCTTGCGCAACTACCTTTGCTTCGTCGTCGTGAATCTGAGTATTTGCGATCAGGGCAACCTCGATATCTTCAGCCGTAATCATGCTCAAGATGTCTCGAAGATGTCTTGACCATTTCGCCTCATACAGCTTTCTTTCGATCTTGAGCGCATCAATTCTTTCCTCGTCTGGGTAGTTTCTGACGCCGCTTCCTTGGCACGCATCGCACTGAACCAGAATTCCACGCTCCCCGATCATTTCTTTCGCGCCATTGCACTTTCGGCAATGCGGGCTCATCCACTCGTGAAGCATTTGGATGCAGGCCCTGCGCAGGATTGCGTACTCGATGCGGCCTTGCTCGCCGACTTCGCGGATCTTCAGGCGCTTCGCGGCCCTTCTGACCAGCACATTCAATGCAGGGGCCGCGCAGGCGCCATCTTTGCCATATTTCCAGTGCCAGAGATAGCGCCCGAGCTTCCCGGCCTTTCCAAGGGCCGCTATGCGGTTTATATCGGTCGTAAACCTCGAATCGTCCTCGAGGTCGGATGATTGCATTGCGCTTGCTGTGTTGTCGCGGATTCCCATGGTTCTCCTTCCGTGTAAAAAACTACTTGCCGCCGAAACTGTTGATGATGTCTTTGAGCTGGCGCAACTTCTGAATTTCTTCTGCGCTTTCGGAATGCTCCGCTTCAAACTCGATGGCCGATTTTTCGATATCATCCGCCAAGGTTTTCAGATCACCGGAAAGCGATCTTGCGCGATCCGCCAGCTCTCCCAGGGTGGCCACGGAATCGGGTTTTTGAGGTTCTTTCTGCATAGTCGATTCCTTTTTTGGCGGTGGTGCAAAATATTCAACATGGTCGGCTTCTTGTTCAGTCTTGGACTTGACGCGAACTCGCTTAAATACACCTCTTTCTGGCTCCTGAATCAACCCATCACTTTTCATCGCCTGAAGGCAGCCGTCAATCGTTTTTCTCTCGATGTTGTGCCCTTTGCGCATCAATTCCTTGCAAATCTGCGCCGATGTCCACTGTTCCGAAATCGGGGTGGCATCGTAAACTTTTTTGGCAATCGATGATTGCCCTTTGAATGATCGCTGAAATTGATCGGTTGTCAGCATCCGACTCCTCCCTTTTTGAACATCAGCCAAAGCATCGAAATATCCCTTTGCGTAAACCTTCCGATGATCCCTGCCTTCATCCATGGATTAAGGCTTTCCGTACTTATCGCGACACGGCGCACACATTTCGTTTATCAACCTGCCGCTCCATTCACCACACGTCGAGCAGTCGCCTGGTACGCCTGGATCAATTTCGGCTTTCGATCGAATGTCTGCCATGGTCCGCTCAAGATCAGCCTGCGCCTTGTCGTTGGCGATGTCGATTTCATCCACCAATCACCTCGGCTTTCTTCAGGACACCGTTCTCGCCGTCGAAGGTGAATACAGCATTACCCAAAACATGCGGCCCGTACATCATAACCAGGTCAGTTGATCCACCAATACCGCGACTCCCCGAAAGCATCTGTACATGACAGATCACGTCAATATCCGGCTTCCGCTCGGGCTTGATGCGGAACCTAGCGGACGGGTCATTCCAGTTCGGCTTGTCATCGTCATACCATGACCGTGTAATACAGCCGAATCGTTGGATTTTCGCCCCAGCAGCCCAGGCCACAATTTCGTCATGCCATCTATGCTTCGCCATTTCCCACCTCCAAAAAATTGATACACCGTTTCGGATGCGATTTCTGCCCTATACCGCATCCCCGTTTCCATCTCAGACTGATGTCGCGCTCCAACCTCTCGTACACGCATCCCCTGCATGACTTTTCCTGATCGTATTGCACATAGTCGGCTGGATCCCCATAAAAGTGCGCGGGGAAGACGTTTGGATGCTCGTCGTTCATTTCTTCCTGCACGATTTTCTGCCCGGAATGGGCTTGTAGTCGATCAGTTCGCGCTCGATGAGCGAATCAACGAACACCTTTGCAATCTCCAGGGTCGTCCCTTTCTCGTCGTTATATGCCTCGGCCAATGTCGACAGAGAGAACATGTGCCCTTTGGGAAATCCATCGAATCTGGACTGCAATCTCATCAGTGCAGCTTGTCGTTCTTCGGCTGATTTCTTTTTCCTGCCGTTCTGAAGGGCTTTGCGTCGCTCTTCAGAGATGGGTGCGTTTGACTGAATCTGATATGGACTGGCAACCGCCAGAATGTGCGCAGGGTAATTCCCATAAAGCTGGTCGAAGTCGGTCATTCCGAACATTTTAAAATCTCCTCCATGAATTGAATTGCTTCTCCTCTTTTTACCATATCGCCCGTGAATTTGAACACCGTGAATCCGAGCCGCTGAGCCAGATTCGACTTTTCGCAATCGCGCCGGATGCCTTCATGCGTCGAGTGGCCTGTTCGCTTCGTTGAACGAGTGCCTCCCTGGATCTCGACCAAAATCTTGAGTTCAGGCCAGGCGAAGTCGGCCCGGTATTTCCGAGTCTCGCAGAACTGATATTCGCGCACCGGATCCGGAAGGCGTAGGACGCGAATCTGATTCAGGAACTGAAATTCGAGATGCTCGCGCTCGGCCTTCCTGTGCTCTTTTTCGAGTTCGTCCCGGGTCATTTCAGCAACCTCTCGATAGTGACAGCCAGCGCATCAAGCTCAGTCATTTTGCGGATCTTCCACATGGCGCGTTCACCATGGATTCCGTTATGACTTCCCTGATGACAATCTTTGCAGAGCGCAACAACGAGAAACGCCTGCTTCTGGACAATATGATGAGCGTCACTTGGAGCGGGCGCATCGCAGACCGAACAGGGAAGCTCTTTCACTCGGGCAAGATGGATACGCTGGGATTTGGTGTAGTGTTGGTTCATCTCCGGTGAGCTTGGCAGTAATGATTGAAGGGAATCCTGATCTTCTCGTGGAAAATTCGCGCAGCAGCAGGGTTGTGGTCGAGTTCTGCGCGGGATTCGATATCGCAGATCACGCAGATGCAATGCCTGCTGTATTCAGCCATGTCGCCGCCATATTCATCAGGGCCTATATCCCCCAGAAACTCCTCATAGACCGGCTCGATGAATTCGTGGAATTTCGGCTCTTTGCAAAACATGCCAGCCAGCTTTGCCAGAGCCATTCCTTTCGGCTTTTCTTCTGGCTGCTGCTCGAAATCCGGTTTCAAGGGAGCCAGAGCAACGGGCATGTCAATCTGGCCAAATATCTCGAAAAATTGCTGCCGGAATGACGGGTCGATGTCGATCTGAACCCTAATCGTCCCGTCCACAAGCTCTTTCATGCTGCGACGTGTTCCGGCTATAGCGGTCATTTCATCGCCTCCAATATTTCCGATCTGCTTGGCCCACCATTCCTTGCAATCACTTCTAGCATCATTGCGGCCAAATCTTTGCGTAGCCTCGTAGATTCCACCAGACGAACGCAGCATTTCAGGCAATGCAGGTCAAATCTGCCGGATGGATCGGTATGGGGAAGAGTACAGGTCATTCGCATAGCCCATAAGCCGAGGAACAAGCCTTTGAATCTTCCCATGCTTCAAAAAAATTTGTTTGCCTTCCTCCCCGTGAAGTTTTTGACCATTCAACTACCTTCCAGATAGTTTGCTTAGATGCCTCATGGTTTGACATGCCCGGTGCAGGAATAAACGTCGCCGCCATCCTCTTCGAGCAAAGCGCCACTTTCCGCTCCCACTCTGCCTTTTCTTCTATGGCCTCCGGGAACCGACGCGAAATCTCTGCTAATTCGGCTTTATTGACGTTGATACATGGCATACAGCCAACACGGCTCATTCCCTGCTTATAGAGCGGATTCGGCTGTATTCCCCGCGACGCGCAAAACTCAAACACCTGCATCGCCGTCCACTCGACTATCGGGCGAAAAGTCCAGATGCCGCCGCCAATGCGTTCGATCTTCTTAGCATTACGCCGGTGAAGGCTCTCGTCACGGCGTACACCTTGCCAGCTCAAAACTTGATAGCCTTCGTCAATCAGATCAATCTGAAAAGCCACGGCCATGTTCCGCTTCAACTCTTCCGTACAGAACTGTGCCTTGCGGCTGGGGAAGCGCCCCTTCCACATACATAGGTCCAGGAATGGGTTTCCAGTCGGGTGCAGAGCAGCCAACGCTCGGCGCTTTGCCTTATTGCTCCACCTGATGCGTCGGCCATTCCTGCGCCCTTTACGCTGGTCCCTTGCGATGAACATGCGCTTGGCGGCGATCTGCTCGGAGAAGTCAGCCTTGAGCCTGTGGATGGTGATGTCGAGCGCTTGCTCCAGATAGTCCAGGTACACATAGACAGTTTTATACTCGTTCCCCGTGTCGCAGAAGATCGGAATAATCGACTCCTTAGGGCATCGCTCAAGCGCAATCAGCAATGTTGCCAAGCTGTCCTTTCCAACAGAAACGCTGATCACATGCTTGATCATTTACCCATCCTTTCCACATCTTCCCTCGCTTTCTTTTCGGCTACGGAACGGGGCATGAGGCCCATGTATTCTCTGATCCCAGCTCTTTCGCAGAAAAGCTCTTCATCGGCAACATCTCGGTCATAGTCATCGTCGGATTCCAAATCCCACATGCTCATTTCCTCCCCCTGAACGAAATCACGATTGCAGCGATGAAGCAGCACCCGGCGATGATGGTCATGATCAGCAGCGGGTCAGTGTTCATGCCGGCACCTCCTCTTCGCGGAGTTCGGATTCGAGTTCGGCAAGAGGAGGAAGTTTCTTGAGGTCGGTCATTCCATTCCCCTTGAACGTTTTGCATAGGGTTTATCTTCGGAGGCTGAAGGACGGTATGTAGAATTCTCGAAACGGTAGTATTCACCCAGGTAGGTCAGGAAAACATCGCCCGTTTCCCCCATGCGATGTTTCTTGATCAACAATTCTGCAACGCCAGGATTCGAGCCTTTCTTGTAAACTTCTTCCCGATAGACGAATGCGATGATATCGGCGTCCTGCTCAATCGACCCAGAATCCCTAAGGTCGGACATGATTGGGCGCTTGTCTGCCCTCTTTTCACATTCCCTGGAAAGCTGTGACAGGCAAATAATTGGGATGTTGAGTTCCTTTGCCAGGGATTTCAGATCCCGTGAAATCTCGGAAATTTCCTGATTCCGGTTTTCCCCTCCCGAGCCTTTCATGAGCTGCAGATAGTCGATCACGATCAGGGATAAACCATGCTTTCGCTTGATACGCTTCGCCGCTGATCTGATCTGTGTGGATGTAAGAGCAGGCCTTTCATCGACGATGAGAGTGATATCCTTGAGCTTGCGCATCGCGGTAGATACTCCATCCCATTCCCTGTCCTCAAGCTTTCCTTTGCGAATCGCCTTGTTGTTCACCCTGCCACGATTCGATATGAAGCGCTCGATAAGTTGTTTTCGGCTCATCTCCATCGAAAAAACAAGGGTCGGATTTCCTTCGCTTGAGGCGTGTTCGGCGATCTGGACAGCCAAGGCCGTTTTCCCCATGCTCGGACGCCCGGCGATGATGATTAGGTCAGATGGTTGTAGTCCCAAGGTGAGTTCATCCAAATCAGCAAGCCCAGTAGAGAGACCAGTAATATCTCCATCGCGCTTCATGCGATCTTCGATATCATCAACCACTTCCATCAGATAAGCCCCTATTGGCTCGGGATCGTCGTTCGTGGAAGTTTCCCCGATTTCTAGCAGGATGGATTGCGCTTGTTGCAGGCGCTGCTCAAGAGGTTCAGAAGCATGTGCCAAATCCCCGAGCTTCATGGCGGCTTCGAGCATTTCCCGCTCGATTCTCCTTGCGATCAGGATTTCCGCATACCGCTTGGCGTTCGCCATTGAACCGACTAGGGTAAGATTGCCGACATAGGCGATTCCTCCAGCGTGCTCAAGCGTCCCTTCGCGCTGGAGCTGCTCGGTCACGGTGAAAATATCCGCATCCCGTCCGTTTCGCAGCTCGCCTGAGATGGCCTCGAAGATGACCCGATGCTGGGCCGAATAGAAATCCTTCCCGGTCAGCATGTCGCCGATTTCGTCGAACACCCCGTTCTTCAGAAGCAGAGCGCCAAGAACAGCCTGCTCGGCCTGGATGGAATGCGGGGGAAGCCTGAGGGAATCGTTCATGCGGCCTCCTTGCGCTCGTATTTCCCGGAAAGCACTTTGTCGAAGTTGTCAGCCTTGATCAGCCAGGGAAGGTCACAGCCATGCCAGCCGGTTTCGCCCATCAGGAACGGGCATTTCCGGACGTACTCGAAATAGCGCCGGAAGAACCCCATCGCCTCTTTGGCTGTAGTCGCGTATCTCTCCCCGTTTCTCTTTTTCGCCGTCAAAACCCATCTCCAGCGAGCCCGCAATGATTTCGGGCGCTCCCCATCCCAAACTCGAGGTTGTGGAAACTCAGGAAGGATTTCAGAAAAAAGATCGAGGATTTCAGAGTGAGGGCATTTTGGAATTTCAGATTTCCGCTCTCCCGAGTCAACATCGTTGACGACGGGAAATGCGATAGCATTTCCTATATATTCCTGTTCCTGTTCCTGCTCTTGGCTTAGGAGGGTCTCGCAAGGGGCTTGTAAGGGGCTTATAAATTCTTCATGCGGGAGAAGAAAAGGGGCGCAATATTTCTCGTAAAATCTCTCGCGAATATAAAGACTTGGGATGCGTTCGTACTCCTTCAGGATACCTTTTACCCTGTTATCTTTGGCACTCAAAGACTCATCAACCTGAAACCGTGCCATTTCATGCACCCATACCACGTCCGTGTCGCTGTCAAAAGTGCAAAAATCCGCTTCGATGAGGCTTTGAAGCCCCTTTAAAGCCCCTTCTAAGGGGAGCCCAGTATCGTGTGAAATGTACGCGATCGGACAATTGAAAACTCCGATCATATTTGCGTGCTGAGTGGTCAAAAGGTATAGCGCAACTATCTGTGCCTCGTGATTTCCGCGAAGCTTTTTCCCTGTTCTCCCAGTCCAGAATGAAGGGGCGATTTTTGCGTAATCTCTCACTCAAGCATCCCCTTCAATTCCTCGCACAAGGCCGTCACGGCAGCGCCCTTGTCTTCCCTGTGCTTGATCGAGTGAGCGATTTTCACCGCCACGCGATAATGGGCGCTGCGCTTGATCGATGCGGCATAGTCGGTCACTCTTTCCGTCACGGTCGGATCGTAATAGCGCCTGCCGTGGATGACGGGGAAGGTCATGCCACATCCGTTTCAGGTGTATAGATTTCGTTGAACGTGACAATGCCGTGAGTCGCGGTCACGATGCGCATGGCTTGTTTTCTTTGAGGGATTCGCTCGCCCCTGCGCCAAGACGCTACAGCACGTTCCGTGACCTGGAAAACCTCAGCGGCTTTCTTGTCTCCAATCAGTTTGATGTATTCAGGTAGTCTCATGTCTGCATTCTTGCACGAACCGTGAACTATTTTCAAGTTATTTTTTTCAAATCGTCTAGGATGGCGTTATGGAAGAGAAAATCGCTATTGAAATAGGAAGGAGATTGCAAGCCTCAAGAAAGGCATGCGGGCTTACTTTACGCGAAGCATCCGAAGATATTCCGGGACTCGGGATCAGTGCGCTCGCAAATTATGAAGCAGGAACCAGGCTCGTTAAAATATATTTCATCAAGCTGCTGGCCAGAAAATATGGCGTTTCTGCTGCATGGTTAATGACACTGGAAGAGGATGCAGGGGCAGCAGAAGAAGAAATCCTGCTGAGCTATTTCCGCCTTTCGTCCCAGGATTCAAAAAAACGGATTTTACGGTATGCCAGATTCGAGCAATCAGAAAATAATCAGTCTCCGAGAGCATCCAGAAAAGAGCGCCGATCTGGATTCCGAGACCGTAGAAACAAAAATAACCACGTGAAGTGAAAAAATATCTTGCGCCGGTTCACGGACTGTGTATAATGGAATCATCAACACACAAACGGAGGATGAGATGAGCACAGTTTCGAAAAAGATTGCAGACGACGTTCTGGCTGGGAAATATCCCGAGGACAGGTGGGTTCAGGTGATCGAATATGACGACGCATGGGGCGGAGTCGCCTACGGACTGGAGAATGCTCACTCCATTGGCCGCTACTCGCCTTCCGAGTATGTCAGGAATCCAAGGCTTTATGGGGTAGTGGGGAAATGACCACCATCGAAAAATCCCTCGCGGATGAACGCATGAAACGCCGTCTCGCTCGGATTGCGATCTATCACGATTCGCACCTCGGGGAATGCGCGGCAACGCTTCTGTCGATCAAGGATGGGGTTTCGAAGATTCATCATGACACGGCGAACGTGCACGAATTCGAAATGAAGCTGGAAGAGGCGTTGTCCGCGCTTTTTGCCCTCGACATGGAAATTTCGATGGGCGGGGACGCGGCCTAGATTGCATAGCGTTTGCCGGATGCTTATTTCGGCATGACCACGCGGAAAGATGCGTTGAGGTCTGGCATCCGAGAAAAGGAAATGCCCGCGAAAAGTCTGGCGTTACGGAAAGGTGAGCCTCTTTGTGTGCTTCGCGCAGCGGAGGGAGAAAAAGACCAAGATGCAGCAAATCGGATCGGGTGGAAGCCCCGTTTATCAACCAAATGGAGGTTAAGATGGCAGAGAAAAGTTTCAACATCGTCCTCGGTGAGCTTCGCTTCGGCGAGACGCTTGACGAGCTGACAACCGTGATGGCCGAGCTTGTCGGGGCTGTCGGCAATACGCAGAAGACCGGGGAAATCACCCTGAAGCTCAAGCTGAAGCCCGGCGCCGGGGGTTCGATCGAAATCACCGACGAGATCAGGGCGAAAATCCCCGAGCTTCCCAAGGGATCCAGTTTGTTCTTCGCTACCCCTGAAAACAATCTGGTCCGCAATGACCCACGTCAGCAGCCTCTTCCGCTGAAGAGCGTGGATACCGGAACCGGACAGCTTCGCGAGGTGGCGCAATGAGCGACATGAACGTCAAAGACGCCGCCGATCTGGGTGCGGCACTTGCGGAAGTCAAGGAAGTCGAAAAGCACCCTTTCGCAATCCTTCCGGCCGGGTATCAGGTTCATGACCTCGAATCGTTTCTGGAGACCCCGCTTCGCAAAAAAGGAACCGTGAAACTGCGGGACGAGAAGAGCTTCATCGAATATTTCAAGAAGCATCAGCTCGGCAGCGCGATCTACGGGACAAGGGTTCCGGCGAAGTTCACTGCCATATTCGACGACCACCGCAAGGACGAGCCAGGCTGGCGTGAACATCGCGCCATCTACGAATGCCATCTTTCGACGGAATGGAATACGTGGAAGGCCGCGAACAAGCGCGTCATGTCCCAGGCCGACTTCGCGCAATTCATCGAAGACAATCTTCCGGACATCGTTTCCCCTTCCGGGGCGGAAATGCTGGAAATTTCACGCACCCTGGAGGCGAAGAAGAAGGTCGATTTCGCGAGCGCAATCAGGCTCGATAACGGCGCGGTCCAGTTCACCTACAACGAGGCCACCCAGGGAACGGCGGCGAAGGGGAAATTCACCATCCCCGAGGTTTTCCATATCGGTATCCCGGTCCTTGATGGCGGCGCACCGTACAAGATCGAAGCTCGATTTCGTTACAGGATTGCCGAAGGAAACCTGAGCATGTGGTATGACCTGCTCCGCGCCCACAAGGTCTACGAGGACGCGATCATGGAGGTCTGGAAGACGATTCAGGAAGAAACGAAGGCATCGATTTTTCACGGCGAACCCTGAGGTATGCCAAGCCGCAAGGCCGATCTGGTGGAAGGCCAGAGCCAAGACAGAAGCGGAATGCGCAGGCTGATGTGCGGCATCTCTTGAGAGAGGGGGCGGATATGTTGAGAGCTAAGACCACTCAAAGCCGGAGATCAGTACCGGCCTGCTTCTGTGTTGACGAACAATCGAATTTCCGAACAGGAGGAATGATGCAAATCACGAAAGAAATGCTGAAAGAATGGAATGCCTGCAGCTCCGGGTATGAATGGTTTCTGAATCATTTTCCAGAAGGCGGCGAACTTCAGGATGTTTTGAGCAAGTGCGCCGATGAAAGCGAAATCGGTTATGCGCAATGGCTTATCAAAAAGGCCGGCCCTGTGGATGCAGTTTATGAGGCCGACGAAATTACCGGAAAGCATTTCTTTTTTGCCGGGCGAATTTCTTGCAAATCGATTGCCATCGAAGGTTTTTTACTTGCTGGCGAGGGCATCGAGGCTGGCTGTGGCATCGAGGCTGGCTGGGGCATCGAGGCAGGCTCGAGCATCGAGGCTGGCTGGGGCATCGAGGCAGGCTCGAGCATCAAGGCAGGCGAGGGCATCGAGGCAGGCTCGAGCATCGAGGCAGGCTCGAGCATCAAGGCAGGCGAGGGCATCAAGGCAGGCGAGGGCATCGAGGCAGGCCGGGGCATCAAGGCAGGCTCGAGCATCAAGGCAGGCGAGGGCATCAAGGCAGGCTGGGGCATCAAGGCAGGCTCGAGCATCAAGGCAGGCGAGGGCATCAAGGCAGGCTGGGGCATCAAGGCAGGCTCGAGCATCAAGGCAGGCGAGGGCATCGAGGCAGGCTCGAGCATCGAGGCAGGCTCGAGCATCAAGGCAGGCGAGGGCATCGAGGCAGGCCGGGGCATCAAGGCAGGCTCGAGCATCGAGGCTGGCGATGATTATGGAGTTTTCGCGGCTCTGCGAATCAAGATTTCGCAATGGTCGACTTATGGGAAGGTGTCCGCGAAAACAAAACCGCAAAATCTGATTTCCGGATTTTTCGAGGAACTCAAATGAACATCTTCGGACTCTGGCTTATTTTTTCAGTCCTCGTCGGCATTGCGGCGGGGAGGTTTATTGGATGGGAGGAATCATGACCTACTCAACAGTTCCGGAACCCGGAGAACAATTCATACCCAGGACTCGCCGGGAAGCTTTCGGCTATGAGTGCAAGCTGGGCGAAGAGGAAGAATTCGAGGACATCGAAAAACGGCATGCCGGCCTGATCTGGATCGTGTTCTGCATCGGTTTCGTTGTGGCTCTCTGGAGCCTGACTTCGGCGAAGGCTGAAGCTCCGAACATTTCTCGTCATGCTCCGAACATTTCCCATATTCACTGCACTCACATCCATCGCCATGTCTGCGGCATGGACGGATGCAGGACGGTGGATATCAAGAGACTTTGCTGGAGGGCGGTATGAGCGCATTGAAAGTATTTCCGCATCCCGACGGACGCGGAGTGTTCGAGATCACCGATGAAAGCGCGGTGATTTACGGAGTAGGGGTAGCGACAATCTGGAGTGGTGAAGATGCTGAATATCACGCCAGATTGTTTGCCGCTGCACCTGAGCTGCTTGCGGCGCTTGAAATCGCCGAAGAAATCCTGGAACAAGAGACGGAATACGTGGAATTCAAAAGTGCGCGCGATCAGATTGCATCTGCCATCGCCAAGGTGAAAGGCGGTCAGGGATGAATTCTTCAATAATGCTGTCTCTGATCTGGCTTGCATGTGTTGGCCTTGGGATGGCAAACCTTTTTGAAAACGATGCCGCAAGTTCCTCTGCATACATTGCTGCTGCGCTTGTCGTTGCTGCCATCAATGTAAAGGGCAAGCCATGACCATCTCCCCTCTTGCTCTCGCCCTGCTGTCCCTCGACATGCGGATGCTCAAGAACGAAGAGAGGCTTGCCGAGCTTTCTCGGGAATATCTCGCAGCCATCAAAAATGGTGGCGGAGTAGAGCAGCTTGCCGGCGAGATCAGGAAGTTGCTTTCCCAGCAGGACGCAATCGAAGAAGTTTTCGGTGAGGCCGAGAAAAGGAAGTTTCCGCTTTATTCAATTACAGGAGGAAAAACATGAGCAGCGCATTGGTGTCACTCACAAACAAGCTGGCCTCTCGCCTAGACATGGGAGATGGTAGCGGATTGATCGAAACACTGAAGGCAACGGCATTCAAGGGGCAGGTTTCCGATGCCCAGATGACCGCCTTGATGGTTGTCGCAAATCAGTATGCATTGAACCCTTGGACGAAGGAAATCTACGCCTTCCCCGACAAGAACAATGGGATCGTCCCTGTTGTCGGCGTGGACGGTTGGGCGAGAATCATCAATAGCCATCCGCAATTTGACGGTATGGAATTCGAGCAGGATGATGAATCCTGTACATGCGTGATGTTCCGCAAGGACAGGGGGCACCCGATTAAGGTCACGGAATATATGTCCGAATGCAGACGCTCGAATGTCGGCCCCTGGCAGTCTCACCCGCGCCGGATGTTGAGGCACAAGGCCATGATCCAATGCGCCCGCATTGCTTTCGGATTCGGCGGCATTTACGACCAGGACGAGGCTGAGCGCATTGTCGAGACAACGGTGATCGACGGCGCAACCGGCGAAGTCATCAAGCAAGCCCAGGCCCCCAAGGAACTGCCAGCTTACAGCGATGCACAGCTCGAGGAAAACATCGGTTCTTGGCAAGCAGCCATCAATGCAGGCAAGGCAACGCCCCAGAAGATCCTCGCCATGGTCAGCACGAAGTACAGGCTTTCCCCCGATCAGGCCGACATCATCCGGGCGCTGAAGAAGGAAGAAGTCGAAGAGATTGATCCATTTGTTGCCGCGATGGAAGCGGAAGAAGGAGAACAGCAATGATTACCCATGACGTTCAACAAGGAAGCCAGGAATGGCTTGACCTTCGCAACAAGTTTTTCCCGGCCAGCGACGCGCCCGCAATGATGGGCGTCTCGCCCTACAAGACCCGCGAGGATCTTCTGAAGGAAAGGTCTACGGGAATCATTCCGGAAGTCGATGCGGCTACCCAGAAGCGTTTCGATGATGGCCATCGTTTCGAGGCGCTTGCCCGCGCACTTGCCGAAGAAATCATCGGCGAGGAGCTTTTCCCGGTAGTCGGGTCAGAAGGAAAATATTCAGCCAGTTTTGATGGCTTGACGATGCTCGAGGAAATCTGCTTCGAGCACAAAACAGCTTCTGGTGCGCTTATCGATGCGATTGAAGCCGGAAATCTTCCTGAGCATTACCGCATCCAGATGGAGCAGCAGCTCATGGTTTCCGGGGCATCGAAGTGTCTCTTCATGGCATCGAAATGGACAGAAAATGATCAGCTCGTCATAAAGCGGTCTTGCTGGTACGAGCCCGACATGAAGCTCAGGGAGCGCATCATTGCGGGATGGGAGAAATTCGAGGAAGACCTGAAAAACTATACGCCGCGCGAGGTCAAGGAAGCGCCCAAGGCCGAGCCGATAAAGGCCCTTCCTTCGCTCTCTATCCAGCTTCGAGGAGAAGTCGCTTTCAGCAATCTTCCGGCATTCAAGACGGCTGTCGAGCAATTCGTCGAGGGCATCAAGACCGAGCTCGTTACCGACGAGGATTTCGTTCAGGCTGACGAATTGGCTAAGTTCTGCGAGAAGGCAGAAAAAGAACTGCAGGCGGCGAAGCGTTCGGCCCTAGCCCAGACCGAGAGCATTGATGACTTGATGCGCACCGTTGACCATCTTACCGAATTGATGCGGCAGAAGCGTCTCACCCTGGAAAAGCTCGTCAAGAGCGAGAAGGAAACCAGGAAGACAGCGATTATCAGCGAAGCAGCAACGGCTTTCTGCGCCTATATCGAATCGCTTGAGGCCGAAACAAGGCCGATTCAGCTTGATGTTCAGCGTCCAGACTTCGCCGGGGCCATCAAGGGAAAGAAGACGCTTGCCAGCATGCAGGATGCCGTCGATACGGTTCTCCGGAATGCCAAGATCGAAGCCGACGCGCTGGCGAAGGACTATCGCGCAAAGCTCGCCTGGTGCAAGGAGAATGCCGCCGGGAAATCCGCGTTGTTCCGTGACCTTCAGCAAATCATCTCCAAACCCTTCGACGATTTCACGCTTCTGATCCAGTCGCGAATTGACAAGCAGAAAGCCGATGAAGAGGCCCGACTCGAAGCCGAGCGCGAGCGCATCAGACAGGAAGAACAGGCGAAGCTGACAGAGAAACCAATCGAGCAGCCGGTGCCAGCACAGGAAGATCAGAAGCCAAACATTCCGACGGGCACCGTCACCCCTCTGCACACCGAGGAAGTGATCGATCATCAGCCGGCCATTCGCGCCTTTCTGGATTCCAGGGACTTCAGGGACCGCGACCGGATCCGGGCGATTCTCGTCGAATACGAGAAGTTCCGGGGAGCGTTCGGGAAGGTGGCGGCATGAGCGATCAATATCTAGACTTTCTTCGCGCCAAGATCAGGCTGGCCGAGGACTTCGGCTTCGAGATTTCCGATGCTGAAGTAAATCCGATCCTCAAGCCGCATCAGTGCGCTATGGTCAGATGGATGGTGAAGATGGGTCGAGCAGCATGCTTTGCCGCCTTTGGACTCGGGAAGAGCGTCATTCAGCTCGAAGTCGTGAGAATCATTCTGGAGCATGTCGGCGGAATGGGTCTGATCGTGATTCCGCTCGGAGTGAGGCAGGAATTCATCCGGGATGCCGCAATGCTCGGAATTCAGGTGAAATTCATTAGGCGTATCGAGGAAGCAACGGGCTCAGGAATCTACCTCACGAATTACGAAACAGTGCGGGATGGGAAGCTGGATCCTCGGCTATTCACGGTTGCCAGCCTAGACGAGGCCTCGATCCTTCGTGGATTCGGCGGCACCAAGACATTCCGAGAATTCATGGCGCTTTTCGCCGGGGACAGGAAGACTATGAACGAGCGCATCCTGGGCGATGCGGTACCGTATCGATTCGTGGCCACGGCGACACCTAGCCCGAACGAGTTTATCGAGCTGCTTGCCTATTCCGCATTTCTCGGGGTTATGGATGTCGGGCAGGCGAAAACGAGATTCTTCAAGCGCAATTCCGAGAAGGCCGACGAACTCACCCTGCACCCGCACAAAGAGCGCGAGTTCTGGTTGTGGGTTGCATCCTGGGCAATCTTCGTTCAGAAGCCATCTGACCTTGGGTTATCGGATGAGGGCTACGCACTTCCGGAACTGGAAATACACTGGCACGAAATCCCTGATGATCACTCGGAGGCTGGATTCGATTTCAGGGGCCAAGGCCTCTTGCTGAAACAACAAGCTATCGGGGTCGTGGAATCAGCCAGAGAGAAGCGGGAAAGCCTTTCAAAGCGCATCGAGAAGATGATGGAGCTGAGGGCAATTGATCCAGGTGCGCATCGGATCATTTGGCATGATCTGGAAGCTGAAAGGCATGCGATAGAAAAAGCGGTTCCGGACGTCGTTAGCGTCTACGGTGCCCAGGATGACGACACGAAGGCGCAGCGCATCATCGACTTTTCGGACGGGGAGATTAGGGAGCTTGCCGGGAAGCCGGTCATGCTCGGGTCGGGATGCAATTTCCAACGGCATTGCCATTGGGCGATCTTCCTCGGGATCGGGCACAAGTTCAACGACTTCATCCAGGCGGTTCATCGACTGTATCGATTCCTGCAAACCCATTCTGTTCGCGTCGACCTGATCTACACGGAGGCCGAGCGCGAAGTGAAGAGGAATCTTGAGACGAAGTGGGAACGTGATAAGGAGGCAAGGGCAAGAATGACTGAAATCATCAAGCAGTATGGGCTTTCTACGGCAGCCATGGCCGAGACGCTGCAGCGCGGCATGGGCGTGGAACGCATCGAAGTGACCGGCCGCGACTTCTCGATCGTCAACGAAGATTGCGTGAAGGAAACGGCCCGAATGGATGAGAACAGCGTCGACATGATTCTGACGTCGGTGCCGTTCTCGACCCAATACGAATATAGCCCCAACTATGCAGATTTCGGGCACACCGACAACAACGAGCACTTTTTCGAGCAGATGGACTACCTGACCCCGAATCTGCTGAAAATACTGAAGCCCGGGAGGATCGCGGCAATCCACGTCAAGGACAGAATCGTTCCGGGTGGGCTCACAGGCCTCGGCTTCCAGACGGTCTACCCTTTCCATGCGAAATGCATCGAGCATTACCAGAAGCACGGCTTCGGCTACATGGGGATGATTACCATCGTTACCGACGTGGTGCGGGAAAATAACCAGACTTACCGGCTCGGCTGGTCTGAGGTGTGCAAGGATAGCAGCAAGATGAGCTGCGGGATGCCCGAATATCTTTTGCTCTTCAGGAAGACCCCTACCGACACGACGAACAGCTATGCCGATGATCCGGTGACCAAGACAAAGGCCGAATATAGCCGCTCGAAGTGGCAAACAGACGCGCATGCATTCTGGCGCTCTGGCGGTGACAGGCTACTCACTCCTGAGGAGTTGGAGACGCTGGATCATGATGTGATTTTCAGGTGGTTCAGGGATTACCACCTGGCGAACATCTACAACTATGAGCACCACGTCAGGATCGGGGAGACTATCGATGCACTGGGACGGCTTCCGGTGACGTTCATGCTTTTGCAGCCTCCGTCCTGGATGGATGAGGTTTGGACGGATGTTGCCAGAATGCGAACTCTGAACATGCTTCAGTCTGCGAAGGGGAAAGAGCAGCATTTATGCCCCATGCAGTTCGATATCGCGGACAGGCTGATAGAGCGATTCACGAATCCCGGCGACGTGGTTTTCGATCCTTTCTCCGGCATCGGGTCGGTTGGGTACCGGGCCATCCTCAAGGGACGGAAGTTCTCCGGTACCGAACTCAGCGCCAGATATTTCATGGATGCATGCCACTACCTCAAATCTGCCGAGAATGAGATGAGCATGCCCAGCCTATTCGACTGCCTGGAGGATGCTGCATGACCATCCTTCTCGCCACTTTCGCCCTGATCTTTCTCAGAGCCATGCAGCAACAGCACGTCATCCACGGGCAATTCATCGCGGCCGCTTTCACCCCGTACCTGATCGCATGCGCCGAGGTTACGAGTGTACTGCTTGTGGTGCATAAGGGCTGGGCATCGATTCCATGGGTAGGAACTGGCGGCGCTCTCGGGGTGACTTTGGCTATGTGGACGCATCGGAAATGGAGGGCGCGGTAATGTTCCGCCTCTTCTGCCGCTTCGAGCCCAGATCAAATCCTTTGACCGGAAGAGGCCGATTTCGTGTCGTGGATTGTCTGGATGATCAGGACGGTCCTGTTTTGTGGGGAATCGGCGGAATGGTGCTGGCAATCAAGTCGCCCTACTACATCAAGCCTGGGTCGTTTGTAAATCCGAGGAAGGTGCACAAAGACTATTTCGCAACTACTAATTTGACATGAATCAGTAGCAATTAGGAGGATTGAAATGAACGAACAGGGAAACTTGAGGCCGCTGTACATTTTTGACCTAGATGGGACTGTTGCACTCATCAACCATCGCAGGGATATCCTTGCTGAAAAAGACGACAAGCTCCGATGGAGGCGATTCTATGCGGCATGTGACAAGGATACGCCGAACGCACCTATTATTGCCGTCATGAAAGCCCTGGCAATCACGGGTGCTGAAATCAGGTTCTTCAGCGGCAGAAGCTCCGAAGTCCGTAACAAGACAATTTCGTGGCTTGCTGAACATACGCCGTTCATGACTCATGAGATCGACGATATGCTCACAATGCGCGATGAGGGTGATCATACCCCAGATGACGTGCTGAAGAAACAATGGCTGGATGCGCTCCATTATGACGATAGGAATCGGATTGTGTGCATATTCGATGACCGCGACAGGGTGGTTAAGATGTGGCGTGATGCTGGACTGACATGCCTTCAAGTCGCACCGGGGGATTTTTGATGTTCCCCATCTTCTGTCGCTTCTATCCTTCCCTTTTTCGAATCGGATGGTTTGTGACTTGCCGGAAGTGCGGAGCAGAAGGTCCGAAACGCATAACCAAGACCAGCGCAATCGCAGCCTGGAATTCAAGGGAAGAATGACTTATGCCAGATACCGAATGCAAACCATCCTGCGATTTCGAGCATGCCGAGCACCCGTCGCGTGCCACATGGATATGCCCGAAGTGCGGGCGCGACATCTCATTCGAGTATATTTTTTGGTACGAGGCAACGCATCCGGAGGTCGCGGAAATCGGGAGGACAAGGAAATGACAGATCGTGAATTGTTGGAACTGGCGGCGAAGGCTGCGGGGATCGATGGTAAATTTTCAGATGGCATTTTCTGGCGAGGAAATTCTGTTGATGGAGTAAAAGGTTTCTGGAATCCACTCGCCGACGATGGCGAGCTTCACCGATTGATGCGAGCTGTCAAAGGGAATCTTTATTTAATAGATTGCGCGGAAATCCTCCCCGTTCAGGGGGAGGATGAATAGCGCGGATACCGCAGGTATCCATGTTGTTAGCTTACTCAGGCGTTTGCTGTTGTTCGATATATTGGCGAATGATGGCAATCGGCGCCCCGCCGCACGAGGCCGCGAAATAGGATGGCGACCACAATGCACCGCCCCACAATTTTTTGCGGACACTTGGGTAGTTCTTTTTCCGAATCATCCGGCTGGACACACCCTTGAGACTGTTCACCAGCACCGATACTGCCAACTTGGGTGGATAGTTCACCAAGAGATGCACATGATCATGCTCACCGTCGAATTCCATCAGTTCCGCCTCAAGGTCGGTGCAGACGCCAGCGAAGATGCCTCGCAGGTCATCAATCACTTCCTTGGTGAACACGCCACGTCGATATTTTGTCACAAAGACCAAGTGAACGTGCATCTTAAAAACGCAATGCCTGCCGTGCCTAATTTCATTGTCTTTTTCCATAGACCGAGTATAATTCAAAGCATGAAACGCTTGCAAGCCTACAAATTTCGGATTGAGCCAAACGGCGAACAGCAACGTGCCATGCGTCGCATCGCCGGGTCATGCCGGTTTGTCTGGAATAAGGCGCTGGCACTGCAAATTGCCAATCACGAAGCGGGCGAAAAGTTCATCAATCATTTCGCAATGTGCAAGTGGCTTCCTGTCTGGAAAAAAGAACCGGACACCTTGTGGCTCAAGGAAACACCCTCGCAACTATATCAGGTCGTGCTCAAAGACCTGGTGCGCGCTTACAAAAATTTCTTCGAGAAACGTGCCGACTTCCCGACCTTCAAAAAGAAGGGTGTCAGCAGCAGCTTCTGTTTCCCGCAAGGCTGCGAACTAGATGCAGGAAATAGCCGCATCCGGCTTCCCAAGCTGGGTTGGATACGCTACCGCAAGAGCCGCGCTGTCGAAGGCGTCATCAAAAACATTACCGTGTCCTGTGTCGCTGGCAAGTGGTATGTGAGCATCCAGACAGAGCGCGAGATTGCGCAGCCGGTGCATCCTTCAACGTCCATTGTTGGCCTCGATGCGGGCATTACGCTGTTCGCTACGCTCTCTGATGGCACGATGTTTGAGCCGGTCAACGCCTTCCGAAAAAATGCGGCAAAGCTGGCGAAATATCAGCGCCGATTGAGTCGCAAAACGAAGTTCAGCAACAACTGGAAAAAGCAGAAGCAAAAAATATCACGATTGCATCAACGGGTAGCCCATGCCCGAAATGACTTTCTCCACAAGACTTCTACCATCATCAGCAAAAACCACGCGATGATTGTTATCGAAGATTTGAAAGTCACGAACATGAGTAAATCGGCAACAGGCACCATTGAGGCACCAGGGCGAAACGTCAAAGCCAAGTCCGGCCTCAACAAGTCGATTCTCGATCAGGGTTGGGGTGAATTCCGCCGCCAGTTGGAATACAAGCAAGCTTGGCTGGGTGGTGATGTACTTGCCATCAATCCGCGCAACACCAGCCGGACGTGTCCGGCTTGCAGCCATGTATCCGCCGAGAATCGCAAGACACAATCCAAGTTTGAATGCGTCGAATGTGGATATGCAGAGAATGCAGACCTCAATGCGGCCATCAATATTCTAAGGGCAGGACATGCCCGGCTCGCCTGCCAAGTGAACGGTGCAGTAATGCCGTCAGCAACAGGAACTCACCGAAGCTATCTACCCCATTCCGGGGTAGCGGCAGTAGGAATCCCCTGCCTTTAGGCAGGGGAGGATGTCAAAGAATTGGAGGGGAAATGATGAACCAAAATGATTTACCGGAAGCAAGCAGTCGGTGTCCGATTTGTGGTGTAGATACTCCTCATGAACATGATACGGCTACTGTAGCTGAATACCATGAGAACGAGCTTTATTGGGGTAATAAAAAACTGGAAGAGTATCAGAAGCTAGTCGCAAAGCGTAAAGCTGTAGATCAAAAGATGTTGGCAGAGTTGCAACGACGGGTTGATGCTGCTATCGCAGCCAAAGATGCCTACGAGCGTATGTGCCCATGTTGCAGAATTGCACAAGTAGGTAATGAGTTCATAAAGGACACAATTGGAACACTAATTGTATATGACTATGGTTGGACAACCTCAGCAGGTGGCGACATCGTGCATTGCCCAGAATGTGGGACTTGCTTATGGGATGAGACATGAACAGCAAACCGGAGGAGAAATGATGAGAGAAACTCTTACCTGGGGTGAGATGAAATTCGGTGGCTCAGAAGTCACCAACAGACAGGTCCAGGACGCATTGATTAGTCTTATGGCAAGACTGGTTCCGGGCAGCGAAGGAATGTGGTGGAATTACAATGTCGCAAAGATGCCGGATATGGTAACCGAACTTCGCGCCCAACTTGCCGAAGCCCAAGCCGAACTCAAGGCGATGAGGGAGCAGGAGCCGGTGGCGTGGCTTGGTCCTGATGGTCAATTTATGTCGGCAGCGACATTTGATGCGTGGAGAGCGTCGGACTGGAGAAGCCAAGCATACAGACCACTTTTCACCGCACCAATCCCACCGAAGCGTGAAGCCCCTCAAGGTTGGGATGAAGCGGTGAAAATGGCTGACGAAGCATATAAAGGGCTCGATTACACGTCTGCCCGACTTGGGAAAGCGATTTTGGACATGGACAGGATTCTGAAGGGACAGCATGGACAAGCTCTACAACGAAAGCGCCGAGGAAATCGCGAATAAACTATGAAAGCGCCTTCACCACTCTGGCAATTTCATGATCCTTGATGTTCGGAATGGGTTCTGATGCTTCGCCTACATGCAGAAGATCGACGGCATGCCGGTAATCCATTCCTTCAGGAAGGTCTGGAACCATATCATTTCCGTTTTTGTAGAGCCTGACCGAGACTGGCTGAAGGAGGTTTGAGAGGATCCCGTCGGTACTCGTCTTTGCAGGCTCGA
>JAEHJW020007660.1_pt1 | contig 45536 bp, 67 predicted proteins | sample 9271431 | NCBI WGS metagenome assembly JAEHJW02
AGCTCATCGGCGCTGTCTGGCCCCACGCTCCCGGCGCCCCAGTTGTCACCCCAGTCCCTCAGGTCCTTGAACCATTGGAAGCGCGCCACCACAGAGGCCGGCGTGTCAGTGCCCATGTAGTCGCGCAGGCAGGACCGCCCGACCTGGACCAGGACCCCCTCCGGGTCTCTGACCACAAAGAGGTGGCGGCGGTCCCGGATGCGGCGGCAGTGCTCGCACTCCCCGGTGGAGTGGCGGAAGCGAGCGGGCAGCTCCTCGCCGGGCACGCTGTCGATGATGACCCCCTCCGGCCTCAGCTCCAGGCGGGCGATGAACTGGAAGTCCCCGACCCGGGGCGCCTCCATCTCGTTGAGGGTGAGGTCACGCACCGCCACCAGGGACTTGCGGCCGCCGCTGAGGGTGAACACCTCCATGCGCGAGGGCCCAACCGCCCAGGTGATGGGCGGTGTCCCACGCCGCTCGGCCTTCTTGGAGAGCTTCTTGAGCTCCTTGAGGGCCTCGTCCAGGCGCGCCTCGATGGTGGTGAACTCTAAGGCGGGGTTGGTGTTGGGGTTGTCCATGTCAGCGATCCCGCATAGCTTGTTCGGTGGCCTCGCGGCTGGTGTAGGCCAGCCCAAAATCCCTGGTCCACTTGGAGCCGACCTTGATCTGAATGATCCAGAGGCCGCCGCCCCCGTGGCGGACACGGTACTCAAAGCCACGGGAGCTGGTGTGTTGGGTGGTGGACTTCGTCATCTCAGGTTCTCCATTTCTAGGTCCCGGTCAGCGGGGGTGAGAGGGGATTGCCAACTGACCGGAGGTGGGTCAAGCGTTGTCTCCGGTCCTTCCTCAGAAGCTCAGGTTGCGCTCGTCAACGTGCCCCTGGGTCAGGCTCCAACAGCTGTTCTTCAGCCAGGTCCCGCTGGTGTGGACGCGGTAGAACTCGCTGCCGTCGCTTGTGGTGACCTTCTTCAGGGTGGGGGAGATGCGGGTGATGATGCCGCAGGGGTAGCTGTCCCCGTTGAAGGAACAGCTGACCTTGTCACCGACCTTCGGGGCGCGGATGACGTCGAAGCGCGGCGACACGTGGAGACCCTGGTCAGTGGCGATGTAGAGCTCACCCGTGAGCTCGGTGGCCGCTTGTGCGACGTTCTCGGCCGTCACGATGTCGAGGAAGTCATTGCGGTTGCGGATGAAATTTCCGCGCACCCGGACTGACTGCAGGTCCTCAGCTGCGTAGCTGAAGCTGGAGTGGACCTTGACAAGGGTGCCATTCTCAGTGTATTCAAAGGTGTTCATGAGCGGTCCCCCAGATTGGCTTCAGCGGCTTCCCAGACGGTGAGGCAGTCAGGCTCTTCCCAGTCGCCGTACAGGGAGGAGCCGGTGACAACGTGGGTCACGTTGGGATAGCTGATGGTGAAGACATCGTGGAGGGTGTCGAGGTCGTCAGACTCCACGATGTCCACAATGAAGAGCAGATCAGTGGTGTCCCGGGGTCCAGAGCCGCCTGTGCGCTCCAGGATGATCATGCGGTGAGCGTGTTCCGAACGTTGAAGGGATATAGCTAGCGTCATCTCAGGTGCTCCATTTCTAGGCCCCGGTCCTCCGGGGATAGATCAAGAATAGTCCTGGAGCGGGGATGAGTCAAGCTGAAATTTGCTGTGCGGTTTCCCGGGTGCCGTCCCACCACCCGGGTGCCGTCACTTGAGGCAGATCAGGTGCCCCATAGACATGGCAATGCCGGTCTTGTTCAATATGCGCTTGCTGATCGCAGCCGCCTGAGCCTTGGCGAGTGATGCCGTGCTCGGGTTCAGCACCTGGCGCCGGAACTTGTACTCACTCTGGAAGCCGGCCTGCTCCAGGTCGTGGCATGCGCGCTTGCGCGCTGAGGAGGACATCTTTGGGGGCAGGGAGACCTGGTAGAACTCCTCAAACCCACGCTCATGCAGGAGCAGGACACTCCCACCCTGCTTCTCAACATCAATGACGAACATGGCAGTGCTCCATTTCTAGGACCGGGGACTGTCCCCGGTGTACCCCGTAGGGTAGGAGATGTCGGTGGATAAGTCTATCCCCCCTCTGGTGGTTCCTTGACCCCTTCGCTGTAGTCATCGGTGGCAGCGCGGGTGTTCCAGTGCACGCAGGCGTCTTCAAGTGTCCCCCAATCACCCCCGCAGGCTTCGCACCCCTCACAATAGATGAGGGGACGCGGATTGGACAGATTGACAATAGGTCGTCCGCCGCAGAACGGGCAAGGTTTGAGTCCGGGGTCAACCACTGCCCTACTCCTTGTCGTCGGCACAGTAGCGCATCGCGAGGTGCCAGCCAATGTCAGCAGGCCACCAGATTGCGTCTATCAGCACAGAGGAGAACAGTCCGCGCCCGTTGGACCGTGCAGCGCGGTAGGCGGGTATCATCCCACCCAGGTAGAATACAGTGACGATCCACTGTTCCATCACTTGACCTCCTTGATGCGGTCAGCGATCCGGTCCAGGCGGTCGATCTCGGCGGCGATCAGTGCCCCGGCGCGCACGAAGTCTTCCCGCCGGCTCTTGGGCTTCCACCATGTTGCATTCCATGGCCACCGCAGGAGAAATCCGGGATTGATGATGCTCATGCGAGGCGTGATGTAACAGGCCGCTGCTTCTGCAAGCTGACCGTCCGCGTGCAAGTCGTCATGCTCGTGCGTCCATCCCTCCACTTCGATCTGGCGCCGGCGCTCGGCCGCGATTGCTTCAACTCCAGGGCTCACTCTCCGCTCCATGTCATCCTCCATCAGAATGGGATGTCGTCACGTCCTCGTTGGTTCTGAGGTTCAGGGGCCTGTGTGCCCATGGACAGGGCGACCAGCCTGCGAAGCAAGAAGTTCTGGAGGGCCCTGGACTCATCAGCATAGCCATGGGCCTTGTGCAACCATTCCTCGTACAGGGTCGCCACAACGAACTCCAGACCGTGGTCCAGTGCGGTCGCCGCCAGGAACACCTGCCCCCGCTCCCCGTGCCACAGGCCCATCACCCCGGGCCCCAGGCTCTCAACCACCTCCACGTCCTCGGGGCTCAGGGAGGCCCCGAGGCGGAACAGGTGGGGGAACGCCTGGAGGATGGTCGCCTGTGCCTCCTCGCTCAGCCTAGCTGGCGGGAACACCCCTCGGGCCTGAAGGTCCCGGTCCACAATCCTCCGGGCAGCCGCAGGCGCCGTCTGATCAGTGTAGACCGCTGCGGCCGCATCCAGGAACTCCTGGGAGGGGGAGCCGCACATCGTGAAGTCCAGGTCCCGGTCCCAGTGGTCCCGGGCCTCCAGGATCTGGGCATGCACCCCCCTGTGGGAGAGGCGCGGGATGAGCTGGGCCAGCTTCCACTGCACAGTGAACTGGCTCTCAAAGGTCCGGTCCTCAGTCAGGGTCATCGGGCACAGGAAGTTGTACGCGAAGCGGGATGGCTTGGGGAGCATCCCCGCTCGCACTCCCTGGTAATACACATTTTGTGTCGGCCCCGGGTACACCTCCAGAAACTCGTTGGAGGCTACGGGGCGCCCACCGATGAAGATCGCGTCCCGGTTGAGGTATTCCCGCTGGATCGCCTCCCCACTGACAGCGAACACAGTGTCAGCTGACAACTCCTGGTCAGAGATTATCCCAGCCTCATCCAGGGTGTTGCTGTGCATCTCCCGGTAGGCCTGCCACACGTCCCAATTGCGCCCGAGTTCAGTTGTGAAGGGGAGGGGCTCGTCACCCATGAACACGCGGGTCACCTCGCGGCCCCTCACCTCAGCCGGTCGGCCTGTGAACTGGATCACGTCGCCCCCGCGGCGCAGCTCCACTGTGTGTCCGGTCCTCAGGAGAGTGGACAGGGCGAACTTGAGCCCAGTCCCGAAGTACCCGATGGGGTTATCCCTCGTCTTGACTGAGACGCCCATGACCCGGATGACATCAAGGTCGATCAGGCCGGAGTTTGCGAAGTAGACTGTCATTGCTGGACAGCCCAGCAGGACCGGCCGTCACTGCATGAGGGGGTCATGGCCCAGAGGGCGGTGCCCCCCAGTGCCGCGAGCAGGGCGAGGGCGCGGAACACTTTGACCACAGCGGAGGTGCGCTCCGGGGGCAGGTCGGGCAGGTGGTGCTCGTGGAAGTCGTAGCTCATCTCAGGCCTCCTTGATCAAGAGTTCAGCCGGGGTGCCGTCCAGGGGGATCCTCCACACCAGGTCTCCCCGCTGGACCTGGATCTGGAGGTTGGAGTCATAGTCAACCCCGAGGATGACCGCTTCATCCCCGTCCTCCCAGATCAAGGAGCCCACGGGTGCTCCAGCAAAGGCCTGGGCACTCGGATGGTGCCACAGGGGCAGGAAGCTCTCGCCCGAGAAGGCGGCGCTGATGCTGCCGAGGTCGTTGCGGGGGACTGGGGGTGTAGCGCCGCCCACAGAGTTCACAAGGTCAAGGTCCAACATCTGTTTCTCCATTTCTGTCCCCGGAGCACACCGGGGCAGCTCCAACTCTACGGCCGTGCCGGGGATAAGTCAAGACACCCCCGGCACTGGGCCGGGGGTTCCTGAGCCGGGCCGGGTCAATGGAGCACCCGGCCCGGCCCGGCTCAGACCTTGATGGACTTCGCGATCTTGCTGTTGATGTCGTTCGTGACCTTCAGAGCGGCCTTGAGCTCATCCATGCCCTTGGACATCTTCTCTGCCATCAGCTCAGCATGGCGCATGTTGTTGGTCGAGGTCGTCCGCAGAGTGTTGGTGTTCCTGTTGATGTCCTGCTGCAGGCTGTCGATGGACTCAACCAGCTCATCCTCGGCATCGCCGCCGGCTGTGTGCTTCTGCAGGAGTTTGCCGAGGGCTTCACCCAGGACGTGTTCCGGAGTGGGGTCCTCCTTCACCCCCTGCAGGAGCTTCAGGTGGCGCTCCATGCCGGCCGCTGCCGTGAGGAGGTCGGACGCCTTGACGCGCTCATGACCCTTTGAGATCATGACCAGCTTTGACCGCTCCACAACCTCCCGGATGGTGGCCGGGATGTTGCCGGCCAGGGCGTCCCCCACGGCAGACAGGTCCTCCTGCGGGTCGATGAGTTCGCGGCCACAGGTCTGGAGCAGCCGCACCACGGCATCACGCTCGGGCGGCCGCACAGTGATGACCGCATCGAGGCGCCCGGGACGGAGCATGGCGTTGTCCAGCCGGTCCACGTGGTTGGTGGTCAGCACGGTGAACACCTGACTGTTCTTGGTCAGCACCCCGTCGATGACGTTGAGGAGGTCATTGCCCCTCTGGTCGCGGTGCTCAGCCACCCGGTCCACATCCTCCGCGAACACCACAGCGGGCTGGTAGCGTTGGGCGAACAGCAGAGCATCCTCCAGCGCCCGGACGTCATCCAGCAGGATGTAGGTCCAGCCGTTGTCCACGCACACCTTGGAGGTGGCGTTGGCGGTCATGGTCTTGCCGGTGCCGCATGTGCCCTCCAGCAGCACCCCCCGGTTGAGGGGGATCTTGTGGCGCACACAGGCATCGGTGTGCTGGATAGCCGCCCAGAGGGTGGCCTGCACCTGTTCCATCTCGTCGGGGTTGAGGATGAGGTCTTCCAGTTTGATGTGGCTGGTGTCCAGGAATTGCGGGGGCTTGGTGATGTCCAGGTCGCCGTCCTCGTCCGCCTGCAGGCGGATGGCCTTGCCCTTGTAGATCGAGTTGGTCTTCAGGATCTCACGGGCGAGTTGGGCCAGCTCCTCAAGGACACTGGCCTCGCGCTTGCGGACCGACCCCGTGATCACCAGGCACGGCTGCCCATCGCGGGAACTGCGGTGGACGTCAATGGGGTTCTCAACCCCCGGCAGCGTGAACCGACCGAAGGGGACCTGAACCACGTCCTGAGCCCGGGGTCCGGTCTTGACAGTGATCAGGTTCGGGGGAGTGGGGCCGAAGAAGCCTGCCTTGGGCGTGGGGCTTGCCCAGCCATACTTGACCCGCATGGCCGTGTTGATGGCCACCAGAGCATCCTCGGGGAAGGCGTCGATGAACTCATGGACGTCCAGGAGGGTCTCCTCGTCCTTCGCCTTGCGCTCCAGGGCCGAGATGGCCGTGCGCAGGGGCATGGGGGCCGGCGAGTTGGGCAGCGTGATCTGGGTGCCGCTGTAGTTGATGTCCACGTCCCGGCGGCTCCACTCATCTTGGCCGAGGTGTGCCCGCAGGGCGACTTCGATCATGTCACCGAATGAGGGCTTGTTGTCCAATTCTGTGCTCCATTTCTCTGGTTGGCGGGGACGTCACTGTCCCCGGTGAAGTGACGCCACTGCGGGACGATCCTCTGGGATAGGGCTAGTCATTGGGGGAGACCAGCGGGGCATTGGCGAGGATGCCGGAGCGCCAGTCAGGACGCAGTTGGCCCCAAAGCCGGGGCCGAACAGCTTGTCTGCCCGCTCGCGGAGCATGTGAGCCTCGCGGGTGCAGTCCCAGAAGCTCTCAAAGGGCTCACGCCTCTGGAGGACGGGACCCTGCTTGGAGAGGGATATGACCAGAACTGTCATGAGCATCATGGTGACACGCCGGTCTGGATGCTGCGCCACATGTTCTGCACCCACAGAGCCTGGGACTTGGAGTCAGAGAGGGCGTGGTGGGGCAGATCCGGCTCTGGCCGCTGAGCGTCGGGGGCTAGTGCCTTCAGCGTCCGGCAGCACATCACCCGCCTGTGGCTCCAGGGCTCCCTTCGCCCAAGCACACGGTAGGAGTGGGTGAGTATTGCATGGTCAAAGGCGGAGGGATTGGCCCAGACGAAGGTCTCAGCCTGTGTCCTCCTCTGCACCTCCAAGAAGTACATGTCCACGAGGTCGAGGGCTGAGCCGAGGTCATGGGAATATTGTGGCTTTGTCAGGGCCTTCCGCGCTGCGTCTTCCTGCTCCATCCACCAGGAGATGGTGCCCCAGTCCATGATCAGGCCACGCTCCAGGCTGCTGTTCACGTCCAAGTGGAGCTGGAGACCATCATCCAACAACCCGGTGCCCTCCCGGTCGAAGGCCGCAACTCCGATCTGGGTGATCACGGCATCCGCCCGCGTGGACAGGGTCTCCAGGTCGATCATGATGTCAAGCAAGGAAGTCTTCCTTCTTCAAGATGTCGCGGTCAATCAACAGGGCCACCATCGGGTGCTGTGACCCCCACTGCAGGTCGCGGGCGAGGCGCGCCACGTCCTGGAGGGTGTCCTGGCTGCTCTTCAGGGCATTGAGTCCCTCAGACATCTCCTTGGCCCTGTGCTCACTGCGGGCGTCTGCCACCTTCACCCAACCATCACCGATGGTTCGGCGCTGGATGACCATCGCCCGACCTGACCCTGTGACTACAAAGCTGAAGTCAGTCATTGCTCTCTCCAGATTGTTTTCAGACTCAAGAATTTGGGACGCTGGAGTCAGCGTCCCAATAGGTCATCTCTTCATCAGCCAGCTCTCGCGCTCCGGCATGCGACCAGTCAAAAGCAGGATCGCCGAACTTATCCCCAAAGTGCTGGAGCGCGGATATGGCGCAGGCGTAAGCATCCTCATCTGAAAGGCCGCGCGACTTCCTCTGGAATCGCTTCGCCATCGTTCGGATGAACGCCCCGAGAGTGACGCCCTCTGGACCCTTCACGACTTCGGCTTGCCACGATATTTCTTGTCGCGGAGGCCCAGACCGATCTGAACCCGTAATCATTGCATAGCGGGTGGGACGGCTAGCGAGCTTTTCCCAGCAATCTCCGCAAAGCCAATACCCCATAGCTTCGATGTGGTCTCCGCGCAGATGAAGGCAGGTCATCGCCCCCTCTCGTCATGGAGCAACGCCGCCAGGTCGGGGGGAGAGTACTGGTCAGACTTCAGCACTCGGCCGCCCGCACCCCTCATCGGTCGCCCATTGGTGTCCAGCTTGCTCATGTTGGAGCGGTGGACCTCCCTGAGGGCTGCCTCCTTGAGGTGACCCATGCCGGTAACTAGCCAAGCTCCGTCCAGCACATAGCTCAGGTCGGTGAGCGCATCCAGACACTCCACAAGGTCCCGGTTTACAAAGCTCAGGGCCAGCTCAGCCAGCTCCTCCTGGATGAGGTGGAGGCGCAGCAGGAGGATTGATCCACCAGCCTCACCTGCCGCCACCCGCAGGCTCTCCGCCAGCTCTGCCGCCCTCTGTTGGAAGATGAGCAGGGATGTGTGCACAGGCTCGTCCGGGATGGTTGGGCGACTGGGCATGTCCACGTCGAAGGCGTCATGGAACTCCCTCACCAGGTCTAGTCCGAGGTCGCTGCTCATCAGTTGAGTCCTCCTGAGTTGATGCTCCCTTGGCCGAAGAGGGTCTGGAGGACTGACTGGACGCCACCCGCGTCCTCCTCGCACCCGGTGCGCACGAACACCAGACCATGCTCTTGCAGGTAGTCCAGGTCAATGTGACTGTGGGCCTCTGGTGCAAGACCAAGCTCCAACTTCAGGTCCTCAACCATCCGGTTGATCCTGCGACGGCCTGCGTTCTGGAAGTCCTGGAGCTGCCGAGACAGGGCCTCACTCCCACGGTTGATGTGGTCGGCGGCCTCCTTGATGGCCAGGGCAGCCTCAAGTTGATGCCCCTCCAGCTTGATCGTCCTCTTCATTGGATGCTCCTAGTCAGTGTGTCAGCTTAGGTTATCCCCGCCAGGGGGTGACCGTCTATTGTGTCTGCTTGTAGCTAGAACGGATCCTGTTGGTCACTGACCTCATCCCTGGGCCAGGGGTGGGGACCCCCAAACCGATCATCCCACCACTTGCGGGCCTCCTCTAGGTTGGGGAAGCCGTAGTGCCAAGCCTTCTGGCGCCTGATGGTCTCGTGGCCGAACCTGTCTTGCTCACTCACCTCAGCAAACTTCTGGTAGCTCTGCGGGAAGCCCGGCGGCATAACCTTCTTCAGGAACCTCCCGAGTGATGTGGGGCTGAGGCGCCTCATGACCTTCTGGCGCTCTGTGTAAGCCAGGTAGTCTTTGTGGATGTCCGACTTGAGCATCTCACCAACCCAGTCTCCCCTCCCCGAGTGGTTGACCCCATCTATGAGCTTCTCGTACCACCACTGCTTCTCAGGGTCCATGCTCAGGATCTGCTGCTCCCTGAGGGCCTCCGTGCGTGGAAAGGCCCGGACGTCAAAGCCTGACAGGTCCCTGGTCATCAGCATGTGAAGCAGGGCCTCACGCCCACCCTGGTCCAGCTCCTGCCTCACGTCCTTGAAGTATGCGGCGTTCTGCATCTTCTGGTCGCCCACGTCTAGGACAAAGAAGCGTCGCTCGTCAGCACCGGCCGGCACAACCCAGTCACTGTTGGAGGCCATGAGCAGGTGCACGCAGTTGAGTGCGGTCTCGGCGTCAATGCCCTTGCCCTCCACCATCATGGTCTCCTCTGTGACGAGGCCCTTCAGGAGGGCCTCGTGCTTCTTGTCACCAGCGTAGAATGCCTCATCAGCGAAGAGCACCACGCAGTCCCGGAGGTGGGCGTTGAAGCTGCCCACCAGGTGCTTGCTGTCAGTGACCTGGAGGAAGTGGCGACCCCACAGGGAGCCAAAACCTTTGACCATGACCCCCTTGCCGGTCCCCATCCGTCCCCTCAGGACCACAGCCACCTCTCCTGGGCTGTCGGGCTTCTGGACGGCCCGGGCCATCCAGTTCAGGATGTACTCATAGTATACATCATTGCCCATACAGATGTTCTCACGGATGTGTCGCAGGTACCGCTCGCAGCTCCCGGGCTTCGCTTCGCAGGCAAAGCCCTGCCAGAGGTTGTAGGCGTCGGTGACCTCTCGTCCTGGGGCAAACACCATAGAGGTGTATTGACGCCTGTTGGTGTGTTGCAACCACCACTTACCTAATGACATCTTGACCTCATTTCCGTCCTTGTCGTGACCAACGACAACGTCTATGTGCATATAGCGGTTCCGGAAGTCTTCAAAGCTCTGCCGGCTTATGCGGGTGCGTTTGAGGGCGTGATCCATGACCTCGCTGATGACCCGGCACTTGCCGCCTATGTCCTCAATGACTGCATGCTTCTCGTTCATGCGCCGGAGCCAGGGGTCAATCGCCTCCTCGCGCGCCCTCTGTATCTGCCGGGCTGCATACTGTTGTGGTCGCGGCTGGGCCAGGACGTGGGCACTGATTGCGTAGTCCGGGTCCAGTATGACTGCCGCCATCATGTCGTCGCTGGCGTCAGCTCTGACAAGCTCACACAGGACAGCAAACACTACCTCAGACCGGCTTGAGTACTTGGTTGGGTCGTCTGGATCATCCCCGTTGACGATGAGCATCTTTGTCCGGTCGGACACCTTGGGTGGCAGGTCATCTAGGTTGTCAAGTCGCGGCAGGTTGCCGCTTATCTTGACCTGTTTGCCTCCGCCCATGGGGCCACCGGACTGCACGCGCGGGGCGGCGGTGAAGCAACTCAGGGGATACACCCTGGACCAGTCTGCCTCAACCACTCGGGCGACAGCCGGCTGCCTCCCCTTCTTGCGCTTCTTCTCATTGGGTAGGTTGACCGTCCCCGGGAGCCGCATGATGCGGTCGATGTTGTGACAGGCGTCTGCCTGCATCAACCGCTCAACCTGTAGGTTGTAAGCCTCAAGCTCCTCCGCGCGGGCCTCGTCGCCGTTGGTCTCTTGGACCTGATCAAGCAGCCAGAAGCCCTGGAAGCCCCCACCACTGTCCACTATGACGGTGGGGGGAGGGTTGAACTCACGGAGGAGCCGCAGGGCGCGCTCACGCTCCTGCTCCAGGGGTTCTCCGGCCCGGGGGTCCACGTCAACGTGGATGGCGCCCATGCCCTTGATGTCAGTCTTCTTGGGCTTTATGGACAGGGACTTCCTCACCGGGTTCACGGTGAAGTAGATGTTTTGCTTGCCCAGGCGGTGACTTATCCAGGCGTGAGCCTGCGCAGCCTGATCTGGCAAGAAGGTCGCTGTGTCTGTCACCCCATCTGGTATGATGGAGGTGAGCACCCAAGGACCCTCGGGAGACCATGACTGTAGGAACTGAATTGCGTCAGAGGCGCTCCCGCTCACCAATTTCCTCGTCCTCTCTTCAAGTGTTCTGCAACCTCTCGTGGGCTGCTGTAAGTAGCTGTAGCTTCCAGGAGCAGCTCAGCGCGGTCGGGTGGATCTTCACGGCTGTCAGACCAGATCCGGCAGGCGGTCTCACCCCGGAAGAGCAGCCACTCCCGGCCAACCCTCAGCGTGAGCCAGCAGTTTCCCCCCGCCGCCCACCTCCGGGCAAGCCAGGTCATCTGCTGTGGTTGCGGTGGATGTTTGAGCCGGAGCGGTCCCCCTCTCACAGGCCACCTGTCGGCGTGCTTGAGCTCTGTCCAGCCCTCGATGAAGTTCACGTCTGGGGTTCCCGGGAGCGCCGGGTTCTCCACCCTCACGGGGTCCATCCCCAACCTCATCAAGTGGGGCCGAAGGGCTGTCCACATCTGATTCTCAGATGGCATCAGATCCTCCGAAAGACGCTGATCACCCGGTAGTCATTCCCCATGATCCAGGTTCCAATGCACCGCCCGTCTTCTGCGATGAAGAGGGAACTTGGAAATTTGGTCTCTTTGACGTAGTTCTGTATGCGGCTTTTCCAGTCCATCACATCGCCTCCTGAGGCCCCTGCTTCTGGTCCTGGTACTTGCCCCGGTAGCTCAGGTCTGTTGGCTCATCCAGCTGGTGGAAGAGCACCTGACAGATGCCCATTCCCCTGACCAGCTGCAGGGGAACCTTAGAGTGGTTTGTGAGCTCCAGGGTCAAGAAGCCCCTCCACCCTGGCTCGATCACTGTGTTCTGGACAGCAAGGCCACGGCGGGCCCAACTGCTCTTGTCATGCACTATGCCGATGAGGTCATCAGGCATGCTGAACTCCTCCATTGCGGAGGCAAGCACGAAGGAGCCGGGGGGAAGGAGCCAGACACCATCCGCTTTCTTGAACCTCTTCACCTCATCCAGTCGGAGGTCATATCCGGCTGGGCTCAGACCGTGGGTGAACTTCTGGCGCCCGTAGGCAACCTCCTCTCGCCCCACCATGTTCAGTATGGGTCGCTTCCGCAAGATGTTCTGGGCACTAAGCACAGTCACTTCCAACACTCCCTGTGTTCTTTTTTGAATACCGTCACGCAATCTCCCCCCAGCTAGGTCCCACCTCAACGTCCACTCTCATGGGGACGTGCAGCGGCACAACCTCTTCCATGATCCTTGCGGCCTGCTGAGCTTGAGCACGGCTGGACACCGTGAGGTCAACCTCGTCGTGGACCTGAAGCTGCAGCTCATATCCGGCATCCTCCAGCGCCACCACAGCCATCTTGGTCTGGTCTGCCGATGAACCCTGTATGAGGCGGTTGAACGCCTTGTGAACCCAGTCCCACTCGCCGCTGTCCTTCTTGGGGAAGCGGCACCTGCGCCCGGCCAGGGTTGTGATGTACCCGACTGCCTCAGCCCGCGACTGCATATAGTTGGACATTTTCCGGACAAATGGAACACGGCTGTCAAAGGTGTCCATGAGCTGCTGCCCCTCCGGGCCTGCGACCTCCCAACACCTGGTCTTGTACCCAGCTACCCTCCCGGCGTCGGCCTTCTCCATGGCCTCTTGCCGGTCTTCGTAGTCCCGGAAGTTCCACTTGCGGCCCTCAAGCCACCCCATCCTCCAAGCAGTCGGCAGTTTCAGGTCCCGGCAGAGCTTGGCCCCTCCCATGCCATACGACAGCCCGAGGAAGATGGCCTTGGCAGGCTTGCGCTCAATGCCCGCCATGTCTGCCATCATCTGATGAAAGTCTGTTGTGGGGTCATTGTGGAAGCGTCGGGCTGCCTCCAGAGCCGCCACATGGGCAGCATGACCTATCACCTCCGGACCAACCTCAACCGCGAAGTGGACTGCCTGTCTGGGCTCCTGCTGAGAATAGTCGAGGGATGCCCAAAGGCCACCATCATCCGGGATGTAGATTGACCTCCACATCGGTCCTATCTCCTCGTCCCGCGCTGGCTGGTTCTGGAAATTGAAGTTGGATGAGGACAACCTCCCATAGGCGGCTCCCTCCGTGTCGTCACTCTCATCGTCCTTCTGCCGCCGCAGCTGATTGAAAGTGCAGTGGGCCCTCCCATTGGTCAGGTGCTTCCGCACACCATCTACAAAGGTAGTGCGGAGGGTGCTCATCTTCTTGGCGCGCCGGAGGTGTTCCCCTATCGGGTGGTTGAGCGTCTCCATGATCTTGGCTGTCACGCTGTCCTTGCCGGTCGCAGTCTTGGGCAGGTTCACACCCAGGTCGGTCAAGACCCTCGCCAGCAGCCCTGTGTTCGTTATGTCACTGTAGCTCAGGGTGTGGGTAGTGTACTGGTTTGCAGCCTCTATGGCCATCTGCTGCTGCTCCCGTGCCCAGGAAGCAACCTGGTCCAGGCGGTCCTCCGACACAGCCACGCCCCGGCGGCGCATACGGACCAGGCAGGGCAGCACTCTGCTCTCCAAGTTGTATACCTCCCAGAGGTCCTGGTTATCAATCTCCCTCTCCTGACGCCTCAGGATGTCAAGGGGCAGCTTGGCATCTCGTTCGGCATAGGCCCCCACAAAGCGCGAGTGGAGTGCCCATATGCCAGCCTTTGACCTTGAACCGTGGTACCCATAGTTGCCCAGGGCCTCCAAGAGCAGGCTCTCGTTCTTTCCGGGTATGTCCCACCTCTGGCTGATTGACTCCAGGCTGTAGCTCATGTGGAGCTCATTGATCAGGGGGTCAGCCACCATGACATCCCGGAACCACTTCACTCGGGGGAAGGTGACTCCCTCCTCCTCCAAGAAGTCGAGGTCATACCCCAGGTTGGCCCCACACAGGGAGCCATCAAACTGCTTCCCCACGTGCCGCAGGTAGTTCATCACCTGGTCTGGGTCCAGGTTTCCACCGTCCCCATGCCGGACAGGGAGGTAGAATGAAGGTCCGTCCTCGATGGCGAAGGACACCCCCGCTATGAAGGCTCCGCGCCGCACCCCTGGTCCGAGTTTGGACAGGAGGTCATCCCGGTTCTCAGTGTCAATCGACACACGTCCTGACCCCCAGCTTGTCGGCAGATCTGACATCGAGGGAGGTGTCCAGTCGCTCTCCGGTGTGAACAGCGGCAGTTGTGTGGCCAAGTCGCGCCTCCATGTCTTCTATGTCTGGGCTGGAGATGCCCATGTATTTGTTGAGTGCATGCCTCACGGTAGTGCGGTCCCTGCCGAAGGCTTGGCCCAGTGACGTGAGGCTCTCACCCGGGAGCAGGCGCCAGGTGAGATACATAGCCAACTGGCGAGCCTCAGCCACCCGCTTCACTCCCCGGCTCTTTGCCAGGAGGTCCTCCCGGGTGACCCCTGTGAACCTGGACACCTCAGACAGGATGGCTTCCAAGTTGAGCATCATCCCTCCCCGTCATACCCAAACGGGTTGCGCTGGCCGTTTGAGATCAGCAACCTTGTCAGCTGAGCCGCCATGTCCAGGGCTCCGTTCTCTCTCGTCCAGCCATCAATCAGTGTGATGATGTCATCCTCAGTTGTGTTGAGTTGCGCTGCTGCCTTGAAGCGTTGTAGGAGGGGGAGGCTGCGGAGTGGTCTGTGGAAGGCATCTGGGAAGTCCGGGACCTGGGCTGCTGCCTGCAGCTTGTAGATGAAGCTGAGCCCCTTCTCAAGGTCCTGCTTGCCTCCCTTCTTCCACCACCGGCTGACGTACTTGGTGGCGCTGCCCTCCAGATACCCCAGGGCTGTGTCAGTGGCCCAATCCCAGTGCTGATACGTGGCGCTGTAGTGGTCACCCCCAACCTGTTGTACACTCATTCGATGTCCCCCATGCGCTTCCAGCCCTCGGCCCGGAACTCCTCGATGAACTCCCACGCCTCCCTGGGCAACAATCCAGCCGCCAGCTTCCTGGAGAAGCCGGCATCAATCTCAGCCCGCATCGCCACGGCGGCCCGGTTGCCCAGGGCCTCCTCGTCGTAGGTCCACAGCCACAGGTCTAGGCTGTCGGCCGCCCGGAGGATGTGCCAGCCATCCTCTTCAAGTGCGTGCTCAAGGGGCAGCCGCAGGTGCTGCATCACCTCGGCGTCTCGCGCGGCAAGCAGGTCGGCTATGCCGAGGCGCTTGATGGCCGGTGATGGGATGTCGCCTGTGTCCCGCTCTGGGGTGTCGTGGAACAGGGCGAAGTCCAGCAGGTCCCGGCGCTCGGGCCAGAGCATCCTCAGGATCACGCAGACACCCCAGGTGTGCTGGCCATTCTGGTAGGGGCGCAGACGCGGCCACTGGTGACAGCGGTCGATGTGCCCGGCCTCCCGGACGTAGCGGATGCGGTCACTGAGCTTCACGGGCAATCTCCCTCGCAGCTTTTCGGTTGGTGATCCACAGCTCAGCCCCGGCCCTCCAGTCGTTGTCTTCAGGCATCTGGGACAGGATGTGGACGGCATCTTGAGAACCCAACCGGAAGGCTGAGTGAGCTCTCATCATCGGCGCTGCTACCTCCCGGAGGAAGGGCAGTGTGATTCCGGGGTGGTCAAAGTCCTCCAGCAACATGTCCACCTGATCTGTGACCTGTTCCAGATCGAAGCGTCCCTGGAACATGGGTGTGGGTCGCACCCAGCCGGAGGCGTAGGGGTCTCGGTCCCGGTCCCACGGCCACCCGTCTCCCGCCTTCCCGAGCGTGTTCAGGTAGGCATGGAAGTTGTTGCTCACCTGATAGTAGGTCCCGACCGGGACCCCGACGCCCGCCGCGAGCAACTCCTGGAGCACACTGAAGTGCACCGCATTTGCCCCGTAGGCACCCCACACCATGTCATTGGAGCGGTTGTACACCGTGAGGTTGAGCCGCCCATCCGTGCCCACGGACGGCAGCGCGCAGAGGTTGCAGGGAATGTCCCGGCCGCCGTTGTCCGCCGCGTCCTGGTCGGTATCCGCGTCATACATCTGGATGACCACGCGCCGGTCGTTGGGATCAGCCTTGAGCCGCTTGATGGCCCACTTGATCTGGTCTCTGTCGATAATGTCACCATTACTATCCAAGTAAGCAAAATGAGCACGCCACCGCGCTCCATACGCCCCCGGCTGCGTCACGCCCCCGTCATCACTGAAGTTGGACATGTTCTTGACGTAGCGGGTGAGGGGCTCCAGGTCATTGCGTCCGGCGACCATCCACAGGGCCTCCACGAGGTGGAAGAAGGGGTTGGCATCACGCCCGGGATGGAGCATCACCCGCTCGGTGGGCACCTCGTATGTGGTGGTCACCGGACAGGGCGCGACGAGGACCGGACCATTCCGGCTCTCCCGCTTCACGCCGATCTTGTTGATGAGCGCCGCGCCCTCGAACAGCGCGTGATTCACGTTCCTGACTCTGATGTTGATCATGCGACTGTCCCCCCGGCGACCTCATCCGTGCTGGGCGGCAGGCCCAGCCTCTGGTTCAGCTCCTCTCGCGGGATCGCCGGAAGGATCGCCCTCTGCTCGCCGTTGACCAGGTAGGGGCGCGCGAAGTCTGCGGCCTCTGGCCAGATCTCGATGAGCTTGTTCACTGTGCTCACCTTCTCCAGCGCGGCATTGACAGAGCGCGACGTGCGCTCAATCTCCTCCACCAGCTCCTTCTGCTCATGACACAGTTTGCTGTACTCCACAGCGAAGGGGTCATGGGCATCGTACTGCTTGAGGCACTGGTTACCCAACATGCGCTGTGGGAAGGGAAGGTGAGCGCCACCGTACCTCTCATTCATCGTTGTTTCGGCCGGAAACACCTCCTTGGCCCCTCCTTCACAGAGTGAGGAGGTCAGGCGCCCGTTGCCCAGGGAGCCGTTGAAGCACAGGCGAGCCATCTGGCCCGACATGTACACGTTCAGGTCGTTGTCGGTCGGCAGCCAGCCCTTCGGGAGGGTCGCCATGAGCTCCAGGTGGGGAGCCATCACGTCACGGTACACCCTCACCGCGAAGTCCGCACACCTGTCCACGTGCTCCTGAGCGCGATCCTTGAATGCGCGCTGGATCAGCTTGGACTGTATCGCCTCCCGGATGTACCGGGTCATCCTCGTGCTTGCCATTGATCTCTCCTTTTCTTCAGCTGCCACGCCCGGGCACGTAGCTCGCCCTGGGCCTCCCCTCACCCCGGGAGGCCCGGAGCCACTTGTCCACCTCGCAGAGGCAGTTCTGGATGTCGGACAGCTCGATGCGGGGCACCCAGGGAGCCCTCCAGGCGTCCTGACCCTCCCACAGGGCGCACATCTCCGCCAGCCCCTCGGCCTGCTTCAGGGGGTAGTCCACAGGGCGGCCGGCGAGCCGGTTCAGCCCGCGCCGCGACCCCGGCCCGAGGGCAGCCCACGTGTTGATGTCGGGGGCGTCCCTGAGGTAGCGCGTGTGGCGCATGTCCACCACCACCTGGTACGCCATGAACGGCCCCCATCCGATGTAGCGGGGCTGCTGGAACCGCTCCCAGACGCCCTGCAGGAAGGGCTGTCCATCGTCATGATTTACCCCCCGCAGGTGACGCTCCCACACCTCACGATCCTCCCACAGCCGCCCAATCACGATCCGGGCGATGTACTGCTGCTTGGTCCAGCTGTACCACTCCGCCTCCGGGTTGCTCTCAGCCCGGATCATGTAGGCCCCCGTGTACACCTTACGGCCCATGGAGCTGATGTCGTCAAGGGCGTCCCCGAGCTTCTCAGGAGTGAATCCCTCGTGACTGGGCCATGCGCCCGGGTAGATGCGATCAGTCTCCGGTGCCTCTGGGTCACCGATCAGCATGGAGAGTGTCCAGGGCCAATTCACATAGCGGGCAATCGCCAACATCAGCCAGAGGTTGGGGTGGTGCGCGAACGGCTTGCGGATGTTGGTGTCAATCCACCGCGTCACTCGGTCCAGCTCACGGAACAAGTTGCAGAAGCGGTAGGTGGCGAGCACCGGGTCTCTGGTCAGGGGGCCGTCCGGGCGCGCAGCGAAGTGTTCGGGGTCGGCCTCCTCCAGGTCCACGCCCGGGGGCACCCAGAGGTCGGCCGGGTCAGCCCCGGCACGGATCTCCTTGCGGATGTAGATGGCGTGGCGCTCGTTGACCCACTGGGCGAGGGGCGCTGTGTCCAGGCTCATTTCTGGTCCTCCTGACCCATGACCAGTTGCAGGTACAGGTTCTGTCTTTCCTGCTTTGAGCCTGGGAACCTCTGTACAGCCTGATTCACCCCGGCGCAGGTTATCAGGGCCACCAGCATTGACTCATCAGTCTCCACAACCCACGCCATCTCCCTCAGGCGTGGGTCGTTATACAGTTTCTCCACCAGTTCGATGAAGGCGTGGCCCTGCTTCCTGACCATGTTGGACAAGGTGACGTTGCCGTCCCTCACCATGTCATCAGCAATGCTCATCAAAAGTCCCCCCTCATCAGGTCGAGGATGGTGGTGGCTGCCGCATCACCATCCTGCCCGGGGAGGTCGATGGTGCGGATGCCAGCCGCATCGAACCTGGGTCTGGTGGCAGCGATGGCCCTCACCTTGTCTCGCACCTGGTCCTCCTTGATCTCCCGGACCCGGCCGGCTGCCGCCTGACGCTCCCGGATGCGGGCCAGGCACACCTCGATGGGGGTGTCCAGGTAGGCAACAACAACTTCTCCCTTGTTGAAGCCACTGAAGAAGTCGTACCACGATCCGAAGACTGTGGAGGCCAGCACCCCCTCACAAATGACGTGGTCTGCGAGACGGGCGGCAGCCTCCACAGACCTCTGACACACGTCAAAGCTGGGCAGGGCATCCATGCCGCCCGTGGGCGTGTTGTAAGGCCCGACACAGATCACACGACCAACGCCCGGGAGGACACTGAAGGTCCCCGTCGCCCATGACTGCCGGTCTGGCTCCCTCTTCGTCGGGTTCAGGTAGGCCACCATTGGGGTCACTGCGGCATGCTCCGATATGAACCGGCGGGCGAGGGTGGTCTTCCCGCTCCCGTTGGTGCCGCGGATGTTGATGATCATTGGAACGCCCCCACCATGTCGTCGGGCACCCAGTACCACACCTTGATGCGGTTGGCGCCGTCATTCCGGAATGCCTCCAGCTCGGCCTGGGAGAAGCACAGGCCGGCAGTGGCAAACTGTCCGTTGTGGACCCAGCAGGCAGCGGTGAAGCCATCCCGCTTGTAGTGGGTCGGGGCGCCGTTCACCCTCTTCGCGTGGGTGTCCAGCCACTTCTCCTTGGACATGTCGGGAGGGTTGAGGTAGAGGCCCATGTGTTGCTCCATTTCTCGGGGGTCTGGTTCGTCCAGACTATCCCGGGAGGGTCGTTGAGGTCAAGGCGTCCAATTTGGGTAGGCCGCGAGGAGGTCGCGGGCACCCCACCGCTCCAGCTCATCGCGGTGGTCACGGGTGTCCAGGCCGATCCAGTACTTGCCCTTGCGCGCTGACTTCCATTTGCACAACACTGTCTCCACCTCCTGGACGTTGACGGTGCGCGGGTGCAGGCCGGGAGCCGTCATCCCGTCATACGCCTCCAGCAGCACCTCTGTCACCACCTGACCATTGGGCAGCCCGAGGACAGGCGCCATCATCTCGCCCCCCTCGCGCGGGTCCTTGTACAGGGACGTGATGGCGGTGGGGAACTCCACCGGGAGGCCCATGACGCGCTCCATCATGTCGGCCGCCTTGAAGGCAATCCACGGGCCGAACTGCGGCCAGCGCGTGACCGCCAGCTCCACGCCCCGGAGGGTCAGCGGGCTGGGAAGCTCCTCAACCTCCCGCACCGCGTCCTCGGGGTTGGGGTATGCCTCCCGGAGCCAGCGGACGCTGTCAACGCACTTCTGCCCCCGCCAGTGGCGGCGCTCGTGGGCGCGGGGCCAGCGGTCCAGCTCACAGGCCCCGGCGGCGGCTGGGCTTACCACGTTGGCCGCCGCCGTCTCCATCTTCACCCAAAACTCCACTCCCGAATGTCGGCTCAGGTGCCAGCTCGCCCCGACACTGTAGCAGCTCCAGTAGGCTATGAGGAAGCGGCGCTTGCGGTTGCGGTCCACGTCCCACCTCACCAGCCCGGAGTATAGCGGGTCATGGTCCTCGGTCTCAATGAGCCGGCGCCCCCACGCGATGGGGTCGTTGAGTAGGTCTTCGCCGGATTTCATCTCGCACCATCCTCCTGACATGACGGGCAGGTGTGTTCCCATTCCCCTTCCGCATTCTTGGTTGCCCTGTAGCCCTCCCGCCGCATCTCGGACAGCACATCACTCCAGTCGTGGTCGGGGCTGTACACCTCCAGGAAGTCGCTGCAGTGGTCACACATAACAGTGAACCCGAGGGCCTCACGCTCAACAGTCACGGCTTTGCCTCCCCGTCATAGGCGCTCTTGCGGAAGTCGCTCAGGCGGTTGGCCTTCGCCGCGCCGAACAGCTTGGAGCCGCACAGCCCCCGTCCCTCTGGGCGACCGTCTCCGCAGGACAGGCAGCCCGAGGGTGGACACTCAGCAACTTCCTGGAAGGACTCACTGAGCTCGCGCCGTGTGAACATCGGGACCCGGTGACCATGACACTGCGAGGCGGTCAGGAAGTCCCTGCCAATGGAGCGCGTGCGCTTGGACAGCAGGGTGCCATCCGGTGCCCGGTCTGTGTACATGTACTCATAGCAGGTGGCGTAGGTCATCCCGAGCTTGGTTGCCACGGCCAGGAGGCGCCGGTGGGCCCCCAGGCGCCACTCCTCGTCCACGCACTTCTGGCCCCCCATGTTGTCCGTGAAGAGGCTCTCAAAGACGCCTCCCCGGTTGTCCCCGAAGCGGGACTTGACACGCTCCACCATGGCGGGGGCCCAGCTGTAGCCCGCCTCCACGAACTTGACGATCACGTGGTTGTTGCCGACCTCAGCCAGCATGTGGAACAGCCTCTCAATCTCCTCCACAGAGGTCACCCCGGGCAGCACCGGGTTGACCTGGATGGAGGTGTAGATGCCGGCCTTGCGCAGCTCTCCCACCTCCCGGATGTGATCTAGGAGGGGGAGTGCACCCGGGCTGAGCTTCTTCCAGTCCTCCGGGTCACTTGTGTTGAGGCTCTTCTGGGCATAGCTGTACTTGTTCTTGCGCAGCAGGTCGAAGGCCCATCCTGGGTAGCTCATGCGGCTCAGGAAGAAGACAGGCAGGCCCCGGTTCACGAAGGCCGTGGCCCCGCGCTGTGTATTGTGGTACACCTCCTCCAGCGGCAGGAAGGGATCTGTGAAGCTGGAGAAGTAGCCTGCCGATGCCGTCCTCATCGTGTCCAGCTGCCGGGCGACATGGTCCCCGTAGTCCGTGGGCACCGTGATCAGGCCACTCCCCCGGTATCCCTTCATGCCGCTGTTGACGTAGCAGAAGGCGCACCCAACCGTGCAGAAGCCACCGTAAGGCTCCGTCAGGATTGCGTCAGTCATACAGGGGCGCTCGCGAGACGACGCCTTGGCCTCGCCCTTGCCCTGGTACCAGCCCTGTAGGTCCTTCCCCTTCTCCAGGCGGATGTGGGGTGCGTAGCTCTTGTTGTTGAAGCCGAGGTACACCTTGACATCGCGGTCAGCCTCGGCCCCCCGCATCATGGCAATCCTGGCATGGCGGAAGCGGGCCACCGTCCCGGTCATTGCGTCCTCTTCCTCCTCAATCGGCCCAAGGAAGTCCCTCATGTCGGGGTCGGGTCGCATAAAGTAGCGGTAGGCATCCGCCTGTGCCTCTCCATCCTGCCACTGCTGCTCGCTCTGCAATTAAAACCTCCATTGCTGTCATCAAGACATCATAGCCCAGGCGGTGCAGGGCTTCAATCAGTACCACGGGGTCGCGGGCATCCACGACAAGGGGCGGGTGGCCCTCCAACTTGCGCCGCTGGTTCTCCGATGAATGGACCGTCTCGATGTGGGCCGGGTTGACGCAGAGGCTGAACCGGCACAGGTGGTCCCGGTGGTGGCCGGTGGGGCAGGGCTGCTGCCCAAGGACCTCCGCCGCGAAGCGGTGAGCGCGGACAGCCCGCTTGCCCAGCCTGAAGGAGCCATACCACTTCCGGTTCCCCTTCCCGCGCGACCTCGCCCCGGTCCACACCCAGCAGCCGTTCGGCAGCCGCTCCACGTACCGCATGAAGCGGTCGATGTCCTCCGGGGTTGCCTTCAGCATGGGCTGAACCTCCCGTCCATGAACTCTCGGAGGGGTCGAGCCCAGGAGGGGTGGCGGGCAGAGGCGCTCCGGGTGTAGACCACCAAAGGTTCAAGGTCTGCCTCGCGCAGGACCTTCCCGGTGACCTGGTAGACGTTCCCGGATTTTACGTGGAGCCATTTGGATCCAATGTCCGGCCACGTCGCCCCCTCCCACGTCTCTTGCGCTTTGTCCATCAGACCCTCACTGGCACCAGAAGTTTGAAGTGCGAGGCCGGGAAGATGTGCCAGCCCAAGGCGAGATTCACACCCGTCTCCGGGTGTGTCGCGCCGGTGTCGTCAAACTGGGCAAGAAGTGTCCTCTGCTCCAGGGGCAGGTCATAGGTCTCGTCTGGCCACACGATGGCCCGGCACCCCCTGAGCGCCTCCAGAGGTCCACAGTACTCAGCGTGGTCCATCAGTCCAACTCCTCAAACCGCCCATCCATGAACTGCGATAGGGGGCGAGCCCAAGTGATCTGGCCATCAAGTTCACTGTTCATGTCGTCTGGATGATAGACCACCAGAGGCTCCAATGTGGACTCAAGGAGGGCCAGGTTCACCACCGTGTACAGGCCGCCGGTCTTGATGTGTCGGTACTTCTGACCAATCATGGGCCAGTCAGCACTGTACCACTCAACCTTTGCTCTGTTCACCTTCCCACCCCCCATCATTCGCCCGCCGGTCCCACAGCTTGGCGTCCCTGGTGTGGCGGTCTGAGTCTGCTGTATCTCCGTCCATCCGCGCCAGCCCTGCCATCTCCCAGTGCTGGTCTGCCTTCCGGCGACAGTCCTCTGCGCTGTAGCTCTTCACCCTATGTTCCACAGCAGAGCTTCCCCCCACGTTCTGCGCCCATCCGTCAGCCACCACTGAAATGCCTTGAGGTCATAGTAGGGGTTGGATGACCAGGGTGGCAACAATCCTGGAAGAGCTTTGTCTCCGTAGCTGTAGCCCTCGTTCACCAGGGTACAGTCCACCTCATCCAGGTCCACCCCAGATGTGCTCTGGATGTAATTTCCCACAGCATCTTCACTTCGGTCGTAACCCATATGCAAGATGAAGGGGGAACCCCATCGCCCCGCGTCAGTGAACCCCTTTATCACCCCGGCAGCTATCGTGCCCGAGGAGATGGCAATCAGCACCGGGATGTCCTCCGGGATGTCGGGGTGAGCCTCCAGCGTCCGCGCCACCTCTGCAGCAGTCTCTGTGACCATCTCCGGGAGCTTGAGGGCGTTTGGCATCATGTAGGTCGTGCCATCGTTCTGATAGAGCTCAACCAGACGCTTCTTCGCCTGGTGGTACAGGATGGCCGACCGTCCCGCCGGTAGGTGACAGAGGTCAGCCCCCAATTCCAGAGCTGCCGCCTGCTGGGGTTTCAGACCTACCCCCTGCTCAGCTTTCCGCACTGGGTAGAAGTTCACGCACTGCTTGCCCAAAAGGGCGCAGGCCTGAGCTACCGCGTGCCCGGCCTGCGAGTGGTGGGTGTCCAGTACCCCAATGACCCGCTCAGGCCGGTTCCTGATGTGGGCAAACACTCCCCTCGTCTTGCTGAAGGGAGGTCCCGGGGGAGGGCAGCAGAGGTCCTCCCGCTTGACCCACAACCCGTACTCCGCGCGATGGTCCTCCAGTGGGGTGTTGTTGACTAGCATCAGACCCCACTCGCCTCCTCAAGGGCGGCCGCCGCCTCCTCCAGGGAGTTGAAGGCGGTCTCCAAGGCATCCATGGCCACCTCCAGGAATGACACAGCCTGCTGGGCCGCCTCTCCGCGCTCGCCCTGTTGGAGGCTCTCCGGCATGTTGTCGAGGTATTCCTGTTCCTCATCGCGGAGCTGCTCAGCCTGATCCTTCAGGTCCTCCAGATTGACCCCCTCCGCCACTTTCCTGAGGTCATTGAGCAGGTTGTCAGTATCCTTGCGTCTCTGTTTGTTCATCTCGGTGCTCCATTTCCACTGTCTAGACTATCCCCGCCTGCACAGCGGGGCAATCCATTTCACTTGAGGGCGGTGCGGGTCGATTTGCCCACCTGACCGTCCAGGCCGATGTCCTCGGCCGCGTCACGCCCGGCCCAGTAAGCGCCCTCATCCTTGTTGGCCCAGTAGCGGTCCTGCTCGCGGTCATACCGCCGCTGCCACTTGTCCTGCTCTTCCGCGCGCTTGGCGTCCTCAGCCCGGCGTTCATCCTCCGTGAGGGCGGCCCGGCGCTCCTCCTCGCGCCGATCAAACTCAGCCGCCCGGGCTGCACTCTGAGCACGCCGCACGGCTGCTTCCCCGGGCGCCCAGCCCATCCTGTGTTCCTGGTTGGCGTCCCGCTCGGCCTGGGCATAGTCCTCCATGACCACAACCAGGGCATTGGAAGTGTCCCACTGGTAGCGGGCTTCACGCTCCGCCCGAGCCATCGCAGACTGTTCTGCGAGGGCCTTGCGGTGACGCTGGCGAAGGCGCTCTGCCAGGCGCCCAGCCGCCCCCTCCTTGAAGCTGAGGGCCCAGCGGCTAAGGCGCTCGCTGTTGGAGTTCAGGTGCGGGGTGACGATGCGCTCCAGGGAGGCGTTGAGATACTCAAACATGTTGACAGCGGCGATCACATTGGCCTCCCGGCCGATGATGCTGTAGCCCGTGTCAATGTGGCGGCGAGACCCGGCGTTCCACTTGCTCTGGACCCCCACGGCGCAAAAATTGGTGTCGCAGACGGTGGCCATGAGGCTCTGCTGGTACTTGTACAGCGCCTTCCCCTTCATCTGGTTCTTCAGCCTGGTTGACCCCTCCCCGCCCGACTTCCCGGAAGCCTCCAGATGAGCCATGGTCAGGTTGTGGGCGGCCATGATCTCGCGCGCCTTCTCCAGGGCACCACTGGCCTCACCCTCGCTCGCGCCGCCGTCCTTGGCGAGATTGAGCAGCTTGCGGATCTTGTCCAGCGTCTTGCGGTCGATTTCCTGGGTCATCTCAGTGCTCCATTTCTGAGGTTGGGGGAAGGTGAGCCAGGAGGTTCACCCCTTCGCAGCGGCCTTGAGGGGCTTGTGGGGGAGCGGCTTGGTCATGCCCTCGGGGAGCACCAAGTGGTAGCAGTCCACCCCGTCGCGCTTGGTGGTGCGGATGCCGTACCCCTTGACCTTGTTCATGTCCCAGTTCAGGCCCGACTTCACCGTGACTTCCAGCCAGGGCTTGCCCCCACCCTTGAGGGCATCCAGCAGTTCATCCATGGTCGCGCCCTGCTTGCGGGAGAGCATGTCCACCAGGATGGACTGCTTGGACCCCTCGCGGCAGGCGTACACCGTCTGCTTGGGCTCCAGGTTGATGCCAGTGTGTTGGCGGGTTGCCTTGTCCGACTTCTTCGCCGCCGGCTGGTCCGACTTCTTCGCCGCCGGCTGGTCCGACTTCTTCGCCGCCGGCTGGTCCGCGAACTGAGCTGCGCCGCCGCGCAGCTCGAACAGGCCCATGATCATCGGCTTCAGACGATCCTCGGCCGCGCCCTTGGTCGAGAACTTGTTGACGTCCTTGATCCGGTCGGCAGCTGGGTGAGCCGCATTGAGCTCCTTGGCGATGGAGTTGTGGAGCTGCGCCAGCTGGAAACCGGTGACCTCGTAGAGGTCCTCCCACTTCGTGATGGCGTAGCCATCGTTGGCGTCAGCCCAGGCCGTCGCGGTCTGGGCGTTGGGGTAGAAGGTGACCACGAAGGTCTTGAGGTCGAATGCGAAGACAGTCATCGGAGTGCTCCATTTCTAGGTCCCGGTCCACCGGGGATAAGTACACCTTAACAATGGAGCGGGGATAAGTCAAGTGGATATTTGCTCACCCGACAAAATAATTTGTCGAGCCTCATCGAACAAGCCCCGCAGCAGCTCCCGATTTCTGGCCTCGTTCCAGAATGTTACAATCCCAGAGGTGTGGGGGAACCACGCCCACTGGCCGCCGCCCCCCTGCCGCTGCCACTCCATCGCATCCGGCAGTCCCCCTGCCCAGGGGTAGGCGCTGGCGTTGGCCCGCCCAACGAAAAGGCACACTCGGCTTGACATGTGGAACTCCGCCATGCGCTGTGAGGCCTGCCCCCGGGCAACGGAGGCCGGGAAGGCGTCCCCCTTCCCGGAGGCCGCCCGGCCGGGGAACCACGCTATGGTGTTCACCCGGTCCCACCATTTGAAGTAGTCCCGGAGGTCCCACCCACTCATCCGGTGCAGGCGCTCCCCCGCACAACCCACAGGATAGGGGAACAGGGGCATGCAGTGGCTGCCAGGTCTGGGTTGCGGGGCGGCCTGCCCCACCAGGAGGCCCCTGGAGACACCTGGGTGGTGCCGGCGGTGCCTACACCCCTCCAGGTATCCCGCCAGGACCTCCTGGCGGGACATCATCAGCCACACTCCCTCAGGCCGGTCACGGGGTCGATCTCGCAGGTCTCCCCCCGGTCCTGTGCTTTGGTCTTCCCGGTCAGCAGGGCAACCCGCTTCCCGTCATTGTTGAAGGTCGTGCAGCCCTTCGCGCCCGAGGTCCACGCCGTCAGGTAGAGCTGTTTGAAGTCCTTCCACGGCATGGAGCTGTCCATGTTGGTTGTCTTGGACACCGCGCTGTCAACCCAGCGCTGGGCAGAGGACAGCACAGCGATATGTTCCTGCGCCGTGACATCGTGGGCCCTCCGGCCCCGCACGCCGAACTCGCGCACGCCGTAGTCCTGCACCTCCACCAGCTCCTGCCCCGCCGGGGTGTTCACTGGGCGCACCTGCTCGTAGTCGAACACCGGCTCAATGCCGGACGAGCAGTTGTCGGCGCACAGGCTGATTGTCCCAGTCGGGGCGATGGACGTGAGGTGGGAGTTGCGGATGCCGTGCTGGCGGATGAGGTTGAGCAGCTCCGGCTCCGCCTCTCCGAGGCGCTGGACAAACTTGCCCTGGAGGTACTTGTCAGCGTCGAACAGGGGAAAGGCCCCCTTCTCCGCCGCCAGCAGGGCGCTCGCCCGGTAGGACTCAACCGCAATGAGGCGGAGGATGTTGTCCTGCATGGCGATGTACTCCAGGGTGCCGTAGGGCAGCCCCATCGCCTCCAGCGCGTTCGCCATCCCGGTGACGCCCATGCCGACACGGCGCTTGGTCTTGGCCTCATGCTCCTGCTGCGGCAGCGGGTAGCGGGCGCGGTCGATGACGTTGTCCATGGCCCGGAGGATCGGTGGGATGTCGGCCCGGAGCTGGTCGAAGTCAAACTGCCAGGACAGCTCTCCCACGGGGCGGGCGGCCACCGGCTTGATGTACTTGGTCATGTTCCAGCTGCCCAAGAGGCATGCGCCGAAGGGGGGCAGCGGCTGCTCGCCGCAGGGGTTGGTGGCCGCAATCTCCTCGCAGTACCACAGGTTGTTCATCTCGTTGATGCGGTCGATGAACAGGACCCCTGGCTCACCCCAGTCCCACGTGGACCTCATGATGCTCTCCCAGAGGGCCGGTGCGCTCACGGTCTTGTATGTGTTCCCGCCCCAGCGCAGGTCAAAGTCCCTCTCCTCCACAACAGACTGCATGAACTCATCGGTCACAGCAATGGAGAGGTTGAACCCGGTGAGGTCTGTCAAGTTGTGCTTCGCGTTGATGAACTCCTCGATGTCCGGGTGGTCAACCCGCATCACCCCCATCTGCGCCCCGCGCCGGTGGCCCGAGGAGGCGACGCAGCGGCAGATTTCGTTGAAAATGCGCATGAACGACACTGGGCCGGACGAGTGTGACTGGAGCTTGCGGACGAGGTCGCCGCGTGGCCGGAGGGTGCTGAAGTCGTATCCGATCCCGCCACCCATGCGCATCGTGGATGCCGCCTCCGCCGCGCGCTGCATGATGTTGCCCTCGCCGGTGACGAAGCTGTCCTCAATCCGGCCCGAGACGTAGCAGTTGTATGGGGTAGTGGCGCGGGCGGAGCCCATTGCGGCCTGTATGCGGCCTGCGAACATGAACCTCTGGTTGCCTGTGATCTCCCGGATGAGGTGATAGTGGAGGTCACTGTCCTGCAGGGCGCTCGCCACTCTATTGTTGCCCTCCCGGAAGTCCTCTCCGGTCGCCCTGTATTTCATTGCGTGAAAATACTGTCCAACACGTGTGGCTGGTCCCATGTCCCAACTTCCCCTGATTTTTGACAGATTGAAGCCCCAAGTCTACCTCTGACCCCTCTCACCAGTCAACATTGATCTTATGTTGGTGGTGGCCTCGTCCAAGTCCCGCAGACAAGCCTCCAGGGCTGACCTGCTGATGTACATCTTCACGAGCATTGTGACCAGGCGGCCGGCGGCCCTGGCCACCAGCTTGTGAATGTCCTCAAGCTGTTGTCCCCCAGTCACCGCACCACCGTCACAAGCTCTTGAGCCCGCGTCACCGCCGTGTACAGCCACTTGCGCTGTGTGTCCCGGTCCCTGAACACGTGGCTCTCGTCTATGATCAGGACCTTACCCCACTGAGACCCCTGGGCCTTGTGACAAGTGAGTGCATACCCAAAGGTGAACTCTTGGGCATTCCTCCGGTCCCAGTACCCGATCTGCTCCGGGTCTCCATTGAAGTGCTCCGGGTGGGCAGGGACCAGCAGCGCCCCCTCTCCTGGAGCATCCTCTGGGCGGATGCGCAAGTTGACATAGCCGCCCAGCACCTCGGCATCCGTGAGGGACGTGTGAAGTGTGCCGTTGAGCAGACCAAGCTCGCGGTCATTCCGCAGACACACCAGCTTCTCACCAGCCCGTGGGAAGGGGTCAGTGTTGAACCCCAGAAGCTCCCTCATGCGCCGGTTTGTGGAGGTCCTGGTGACGTTGCGCCCCACCAGGATCTGATCTGCATCCAGAGCTAGTTCCGGGGTCGCCCGTGCAATCACCTGGCTGGTGCCGTATTTGCCCAGTGGGAGACCCTCCCCGGATCTCACTCTGGTAGCCAGGTCGATGATGGGGTTGTCCCGGGCCTGTCTGTGGATCTCAGTGAGCATCACATCCGGCGGTGCATCCGTGAAGTACCCAGTCCCTGACACAGGAGGGAGCTGTGCTGGGTCACCCAGCACGAGCACAGGTGTCCCGAAGCTGAGGATGTCTTGAGCCATCTCCTCGTCAACCATGGAGCACTCGTCCACGACCAGGAGGGAGGCACGGCACAGCTCGCTGTCCAGGTTGAGGGAGAAGTCTGGACGCCTCAGGTTCTTCTCCTCCCTCTTGACCTCACCCATCAACCTCTGGAGCCGGTCTGCCCAGTCCCGCTGCCAGCGGTCCTCTGGCTCCTGCGACATCATCAGCTCCAGTTCCCCAAGCTCAGCCCGGAGGTCATCGAGGCGCTCGCGTGACTTCTCCTTGGGGTGATAGATCAGGCTGTGGAGGGTCTGTGCGTTGGGCGCTCCTGAGGCCCTCAAGACACTCGCAGCCTTGCCTGTGAAGGCCGCGAACAGCACATCACCGTCCACACCCTCCGCCAGGTGTCTCGCCAGTGTCGTCTTGCCCGTGCCTGCATAGCCGAACAGACGAAACAGCTGTTGGTCCCGGTCCCGCAGCCAGCTGCTGACCTTGACCAGTGCTTGGTCCTGTTGGGGTCCCCAGTCCATGGTGTGCTCCTTTTCTGTGATAGGCGTCAAGCCCTCCGGCTCGTCCATCCCCTGGTTGCGTGGTAACTCCAGATCCTGCCACCAAGAACTAGGGACCCCAGCTGTCGGCGGTACCCCTGCCCCTTGCTCCCGATCTTCCCACAGAAGTGTCCCTTCACAGGCCCCTTGCGTCTCATGTCTCTCTCCTCATGCAGTCCCCCCGGGTCCGGCACGCTCACGTCCCGGGGGTGCGCCTCTCAGCGCAGGGTAGCCTGGATCATGGTCTGCTTGCGCATCTCCCCAGGCCTCAGCCCACCCAGCGTGCCGGGCTTCGGGTGGGTCACCACCCGATGGACCACACCTGGATCAGAAGGGCGGCTCTTCCTCGTCACGGTCGTCCACCCGGCCCTGGCCACCGTAGGAGCCTATGTCGGGCTGCTCACCCGCCACGCCCTCTTGAGCGACCTTGAGCTCACCAGAGGTCTTCTGGCGCACCATCTCAGCCCCCATCTGCACCACCTCACTGTCCGCCGGGAGGCGAGCGCCGGCAGCATCCTTCTGGGGACTGTCGAACTCGGCCGTGTACAGGTACCAGGTCCGGTTGCCCTCCTGCTTCTTCTGGGTGCCGATGCGCCACACGTGGCAGAACCACGGAGCCTTGAACTTGCGACCGCTGGAGCCCATGAGCATGATGCTGTCGGAGCGGTTCACGATGCTCTTGTAGGCCCGGATGCGGGTGGACGTGAAGCTGATGACGACAGCCTTGGGCTCAGCCGAGTCATCCCCCTCCTCTGGCAGCAGAATGCCGAACAGGTAGAAGGTCTCCACCAGCTGGTTGCCGTTCTTCAGGGTGATCTTTCCCCTCTGAGTGGCAGCCCACTTGCTTATGGGCTCATCCAGACCATAGGAGGACACCAGGCCGCCGCCCTTCTCAACGGGGACCCACTCCACAAAGGCATGTTCCCGGCAAGCCGGGACAAACCGGACGCTGTCGTAGAGGCGCCCAGTGGAAGTGTCGATGAGCGTCCCCGGGCGGGCGCCCGGGACCGACTCAACCTCAGGGCTGTTCTTCTCCAGCACCTTGAGGAAGGGGACAGAGCGGTCACTGCTGTCCAGGTCGTTGAGGCCCTGGCCTGCGTACTGCTCCAGGTCCCCATAGTCAGCTGGCAGATGAGCCTCACTGTGCTTCGCAACTTCAGTTTTGGACATGTCCTGTCTCCTGTGAGTGTGGGGTGGGTTGTGGCGCCCCAGCCCTTGCGCTCCCCCCTGCAGGAGGACCTCCCACCATTTCACCAGGTGGCGGTGTTGGTCGGGGTGGCGGGACTTGAACCCGCGCCCTCCTGTACCCAAAACAGGCGCGCTGCCTGGCTGCGCTACACCCCGGTGCTGGTGGGGAGGATCGAACTCCCGGCCTGCGGGTTACAAAGCCGCTGCTCTCCCGACTGAGCTACACCAGCGTGTCTCACTTCTTTGGCTTCACCTCTGCCTGCTTCCAGATGATGACGCCCAGGAGGTCGAGGGGCACGTCATCCCCCCGCGCCATCAGCTCCCGGACCAGTGACCCCAGTGTCTGCCAGTGGACTGACTGGCTTGACTTCGCAGGCACCCCCGCGTCGGTCAAGAGCTTCAGAGTGTCTCTGACTTTGGTCTCGTCAGCCCTCCCCAAGTCAGCCTGCAGGGCACTCTTGATGATGCCACTGTGTCCGTGGTCCCGGAGCCACTGGAATGCCGCTGCCTCGTTGTCTTTGGTCGGTGTGCCCCTCATGATCTCCTTGATCGACACCTTGAGCCCATCAATCGTGGTGAGCTCCTCCTGTCCTGCCGCCTGCATGAGGTCTGGCAGGACGGTCTGCTGGAGGGCCTCCAGACGCTTCTGGGCGTCCTTGAGCCTCTCTGTCAAGTCAGAGACCTCCTGCTGGGCGGCCAACACCTCACGCGCTGTCTGGCTGATCTGTGCCAGAATATTCTCCCCGAGGGGCACTTGAGCCAGCGACTCATAGTCCATACATGCTGCTCCTTTTCTCCATTTAATTGGACTCTATTGGATCAGAGGGAGCCAGTCTAGGCCCCGCATCCTGTAGTCAGTCGTCAAATATTTGGGCCCCCACTGGGATGTACTTTCGCTCACGCCCGTGCCACTGAAGCAGGTTGACATACCCATCATTGACGTCAGCTGCGATGGCTGTGGCCCAGCCTATCAAGATGGGGTTTCCTGTCAACAGGAGGTAGTCACCGCTGTTGTAGTCTGCAAGGGCTTCCCTGAGATCAGACAGGACAGAACTTGGGTTCCACGGAGCAGCGGTTGGGGTCAGCAGGTACCTGATCTCACCATACTCCTCGGCAGGGGTCAGGTCATGGACACTCTCGTACTCCCCGCTGTCGCGGTTGTATCTCCTGTGGTCCTGAACTACAAAGACCGTCATTCAATCCATTCCTTGTGCTGGTCACCCAGGATCACACTAGCCACAGACCTCTTTGACACAAGGGCGCTAATCGCATCTGCGTCACGCGTCCCAGGGCACACCAGGTCTATGTACTTGACGTGGTCTGACTGACCTATCCGGTGATTTCGATCCTCTGTCTGGAGCCGGTTGATCAGCTTGTAGCTGTTGGTGTAGTACACCGTTGTCTTGGCCTCATTCAGGGTGAGGCCCTCCGACATCTGTGAGTTGGCAACAAAGTCTGTGGCATCCCCATGCTTCAGGGCCTGCTTTGCCCTCTCGCGCTCGTCCTCACTCACCCGGCCATCATAGCGCACCGGCCGGCGCCCGATTGAAGACAGCATCTCCATGATCATGTCTATGTCGCGTGTCCAGTCAGCCCAAATCAGGGCCTTCCCGCTCACGTCCTCCATGGTCTCTCTCAGCAACTTCAAGCGCGGGTTGTGGTCCCTCTCGATGAGGTCGCGCGGTTCTTCCCCGGGTTCCACAGGGAGGTACCCGCACAGGACCTGCTGGAGGCGCAGGAGCCTTGTGATGGCAAGGGGAGCCGTCACCAAATCTCCGCTGTCCAACCAAACCAGGAACTCCCTCTCCAGGTCGTCATAGACGCGGCGCTGGGCAGGTGTCATCTCATAGTATCGCTTGCTGTACACCTTCGCTGGGAGGTCCAGCACGTCATCCTTCACAACCCGGGAGCTGATGGGTTGGATTGCCTGGTACAGGAGGTCAAGGTTTTGGTAACCAACAAGCAGGTCGAACTCCTTCTTGGTCTGGTTGTTCCAACCCTTGTCCCACACTCCAAAGAATGACTTGAAGGCTGTGAAGCTGTCTATGTCCAGGGACTTCCGCCAGAAGTCCCGGTCGAGGAAGCGCAGTTGTGAGTAGATGTCAAAGGGACCATTTGTGACAGGGGTGCCCGACAATATCCTGCGATAGGGTGCGTGCCTACCTCCGGCCAGTATGGACATCGTACGGTTGGCACTCGGGGTCTTGATCCGGTGACTCTCATCCAGCACCAACATGCACTTCCGGCGGCGCATCAAGTCCCACACAGCCTTCTTGCCGGAGGTCGTCATCCAACCGTCATAGCCAATGGTCAGTATTGAGAGGCCTGGAGCGTCAATGAGGGCACCTACAGCCCGCTTGTGCCAGTTGGTGCCAGCTGCTGTTGACCTGTAGGCATGAGACTGGAGTTGAACCTCCGGCGTCATGTGAGTTGGGAGCTCATCGGTTGTCCAGTTGAGGTGTACACCGTTCGGAGCCACAACAATCGCGCTGTTGATCTCACCCTCCGAATAGAGGTAGCCTATGGTGTCAATGGTCAGCTTGGTCTTTCCGGTGCCCTGCTCCCAAAAGGCAGCAAAGCTAGTGAGCTCCCGGGACTGTTCCCACACCCGGAGCTGGTGATCAAACGGCTTTGTGAGGGGAGTGTAGCCCAAACAGTCCTCCATTTCTCGTCTGCCGTAAGGTAGACCCGGAGCGCGATCACAGTCGAGGCTGTCACGGGAACGGCTTTCTTAGTTCGCGGTCCCGCTCAGGTTGCGAACAGTTCCGCATAAGCCCATGAGGGCACAGGGGAATAACGGTTTACTTATCTTTCTTAACTTTAATTAGGGAGGGTAAAAAATGTGGCCGCGTAGCCTGCTTCATCTCCCGGCGAAAACCAGGTAAGAAAGCCGAGAAAGCCGTTACTTGGGCAGTTTAGTGTTTAAGGTCAGTTCGTTAGTGAACTTTACCGCAACGGGAAGGTTTTCCAAAAGCCGTTCCCGGCCGCCGGAACAGTTCCCGACCTCACCTGGGTGACATGGCTGCGAGAGTGCGGGCGATGAACTCAATCCTCCGGTTGCACTCGTCCTTCGCGGCACGGTCCTCGTGGGCAGCTATGGCCAGGGCACCGTCCACGCGGGGAACAGGGCCTGTGTAGCCCGGGCAGGTCTGGAGGTAGAGGGGTGGTATGTTCGGGATGACAGGCACCCTCTCAATGAGGGGTGCCTGTGTCGGAGGCTGTGCCGTAGAGCACCCTTGCAGCAGCAGCCAGGTAAGGAGACAGGGGAGCCTCAGCCCCTGGCTCCCGGGCCAAAATCTGATCCACCTGCTGAGTCGCGGCATCGGCCCTAGCCTTCTCCTGGAGGTACTGTTTCTGGAGCAGGTCACTTGCCTGCTGAAACCGCTGCTGTTGCAGCACTGCTTGGGCGTCGGAGGCAGCCACCTGAGCAGTCCAGGAGGCGCGCAGGTCTGACACCAACCTCTGGCCTGCCAGGTCGGCGACATGGAAGCCGTCTCTGTAGCCAGTGTGGTAGGCGTACCACACCCCGAGGACTGACCCCGAGGTGAGGATGAGGCCCAGCGCAACTCCTTGGGCAAGGCGTGACCCCCATAGTTCAGCCCAGAGGAAGCGGACGAGGCGCCAGACGATCATGTCAGCAGGGCAGCCTTGAGCCGGTCCCAGAAGCCGGGTGAGGGGTTTACACGGCCCCCGCCGTCTGAGGGGGGACAGGGGCCTCAGCTTCCGGCTTGGCGGCCTCAGCTTCCGGCTTGGCGGCCTCAGCTTCCGGCTTGGCGGCCTCAGGCTGCTCCTTGGCCACGCCGATGAGGTCCCGCATTGCAGCCTCTACTCGGTCGAGGTGGTCATGAATCGCCCTCTCACTAGCACTCATGCCGGTGGACAGCTTCTGAAGTTCACCGGAGAACAAGTTCAGGAGGGACTTCGGCAGCGACTCAATCGCGCCAGCGATGTTCTGGAGGTAGGACAAGATGTTCATGGTTCAGACCTTCTGTTGATTCCCGAGAGTTGTCAGGTGAGTCACGATTATAGCTGCACAGACACCAACCAGGTAGGTGGTCTGTTGTCCAGCTAGCCCGGGCATGATGGGGTACACCCAGGTGTGCCAGAGTTCAGAGGCTGCCCCCTGGACGGCCGGGGCTAGGATTGTGATTGCTACGGTCTGGTTGTTGAGAGACATGGATTTTCCCCATGACAGCTTCAAGGTTCTTGATTCGTTCTGATTGGTCAGTCACTAGGTCCCTGAGCTCCCGGACCAGGGCGTTGGTCTCCAGGTCAGCGCGGAGGTCTTCTTGGGATCGGGCGCTGCTGATCTCGTCCTTCCGGCCTTGGCTCATCATGATGACTGGGGCCTGTATGGCTGCGATGCAAGACAGGATCAGGTTGAGGAACACGTAGGGGTAGCGGTCAAAGGCCCAGCGCCTGAAGACAGCGTTGAAGGTTGTCCAGACAATGAGGAACACCAAGAAGTTGAGGAGGAAGGTCCAGGATCCCATGCCGTTGGTCAGGCTGTCAGCAGACCTCTGACCGAAGGTCCTGTCATCGCTGTCGTCAGGGATGCGGTTGCGTGTCATGATTGGCCAGATCTGCATGACCTCACATCTCCAAGCCGGCAACGGTGAGGGGCCGGTACATCCTGATCAGGTCTATCAGGTCTGAAGAGGCCGGGAGCTGAGCGGTAGACCTCCTGTCATCCAGGATCAAGATGGTGGCTTGGCCCCAGTCGGCCAGCTGCTTCACAGCTCTGATGAAGCCGTCAACCTCATCTTCCGGGAGGGATTGGGCAACTTCCCGGGCTGCCCTCAGCGCACCAGAGAAGTCGGATGAGTCAATCACTAGGCCGCTGAACAAGGTTGCCATCTCACTTGACCCCCACCATGCAGTAGTCATAGTCACGCTGTCTCCGGCGCACGAGGCCAACCAATACCCGTCCACCCCCTCGGTTCCACCAGGTCAGGGCCTCACAACCTCCCACCACGTCACCGGCGTTGAGGCGCCTTGTGGCGGTGCTGTTGCCAATGGCCCCATATCCGCAGTTGTAGGCAGTGTCCAGGTAGCCTGCTGCCCTCGTGGCGGGGAGGTGGTCCTGGAGGGTCCCAGGTGTGAAGTATTGCCTCAACCCCCTCCACTTGCCGGCCAGACTATCGTACAGCATGACTCTGCACTGCTCAGGGGTAGCCACCATCCCTGGACCCACCCCGTTGGTCTCCCCGTAGCAGATTGTCCACTTGTCCCAGACGAAGGGCTTATAGGCATGCAACCTCAGACCCTCCTCCTGGCCGGTAAGTGGGATTGTTGTGTTGATGACCAGCTGTTCTGGCACCGTCTCTCCAAAGGCCCTCGGGACGGAGGCCAGGGCAAGGAGGGCAAGGAGCAGGACAACGATGACCCCCCTAGTGAACTCCACTCTGTGGGATCTGTCTTGCTTGACCAGCCTCAGAGCCATGGACGCAATCCACAGGAGGAGGGCAAGCCTGCCCACCCAGTACGGGTCGAGTTCGAAGATGCGAAACTGGTACAGTAGGAGGTCAGACAGGAGCAGGAATGTGCCAGCCACACTGCAGATGAAGCTGTATCCACGGAGTGCCCTCAGTGGATCGTCAACAAGTCTAGGGCGCCTCATTCGCACTCCTCCTCTGCCTTGGACTTCTTGGTGTCGTCTCTCTCACCAACTCTCCCGTAGAGCCAGGACCCCACCCACCACTTCCTGATCATGACCAGGCTGTAGAAGAGGCCGGCGATGGCCCCGAATATGGGGATCATCTGGCTGGAGAAGGCTGACAGGTCAGACAGGCTGGGCCACCAGGCCGGGTAGGTGATTCCAAGGGCCGCGAACATGGGGGTTGTCTTCTCAATGACTCTCTGGGCGGTGGACATGCAGACCTCTTGATTGTTGTCTCGTTCAGCCACGGTTGATCTCCCGTGACCTCTCCAGGGGGGTTTGTACAAATGCCCAGCGGAACAGACCGATGGAGGCGGCGATGGGGACAAAGGCGACAAGCAGAATCAGGGCCTTCAAGTAGCTCCAGTTGCTCATGGAGACGCCATTGAGTTGGTCCTCACAATGTCGGGCCTGTATAATCCAGAGGCCAAGGCAGGTGAGGCGTGCGAACAGGACCCCGTGGCGGGCGCTCACAGCGGCCCATATGCTGATGGTCTCTCCCTCCGGTCCCCCAAGAGCTTCAGCTTCAGCCTCATCGAGTTTCAGAGAGGCGCCCAAGAGTAGCCTGCCCAAGTCGCCGAAGATCATGGCACTGTCACCGTGTTTGCGGGAAGCGTCCCAGCATCATTGGAGATGATGGCCTTCAGGGCATTTATGTAGGCCCCGCAGGCAGCGGCCAAGTTCTTGAACTGGGTTGGGTTGAAGGAGTGCCCACCTCCGGACACGTCTGGCCACAGGATGGTGGTGGACCCGTTCGTGAAGGTACCGTTGGCTGACAGGGAGACCATCTCCGCAAGCATGAAGATCTGGGTCTCCCCCACTAGGGCATAGGTTCCGTCAAGGGTTGGTGTCCCTGTGCTCGTGATGGTGAGACCAGCGGCAAGGGCCGCCGCAGCCTCATCAGCCGGCGTCACGGGCGGTGGCGTGTAGGCCCCTATGGTGGCAGGGTCTAGTGAGGCAAAATCCCGGTTCCTCGGATCGGCCGGGATGAGGACCGGGATGCCGTTGCTCATGGCCGACACTTGAGTCTTGGCGGCATCAGTCCACACCAGGTTTGTGAATGTGTTGCTCACAGCTCAGCATCTCCTGTCACAGATGTGTAGAACCAGTTGCCCACGGTCCCGCCGGTGCCTAGACTGGCGTCAATCCAGACGTTGCTCCAGTCAGCATAGACCGACCCTACACTGAACCCCAGGTTGTTGCCGCTTGCCTGGGTGGTCACCTTGCCCGGGTTGCCAGCAGCATCGTAGAAGGTGATGTTGGGGCTGACTCTCTTCGTCACCTGCCAGCGGTTGACTGCCTCCAGCAGGTAGGCATTCACGGACCCCTGCCCGGCGCGGAGCTGACAGCTGGGCTCGAAGTACCTCATGCACAGGGCAAGCTCTAGCTGAGGTGGTCGGAACTCAAAGGGTGAGTCAACCACACCCCTTGAAAAGCGCAGCCCCGTTGCAGTGAGGGTCCCGCTGGTGAGGCCAGCTCCGTTGTTCGGGCTGACCAGCAGCTGGAGGCCGTTGGCCGCCCCCGCTGGCAGGTTGGTCACTGCCGCAGCAAACTCAGCGGCGGAAGTGCCTACAGACCATGTCCCGCTGGAGATTGTCGTGACTGCTGAGAAGTTGTCAACAGCATTGGCATAGCTGAGTGTCCACCCAACGGTCTGGGCCGTTGAAGCTGCTAGGTTGGCGCCAAACACCACGCTCTGCCCAACGAGGTCAGAGCAGTTGATGCTCTCGATGAGTTGGGACAAGCCGCCTGAGGTGTTCCCGGCGGCTCCTGTGATCTGGATGGCCTTCCCGTAGCCGCTCGGACCAGCCACCTGGGCCACTGAGGCAAAGGCTGCACCAGTCCACTGGACGCGCCACCTGTCAAGCGTGTAGGACCCGGAGGCCGGAGCAGTGAAGCTGGTCCCCCTCTGGGTGATGTTCATACCACCATTGATCAGGCGGTTGCGGAGACCTGCGAGGGGGCCGCCGTTGAGGGAGGTCACGTTGGCTGCAGCAGGGACGCTGGCCCCGATGATCTTGGCGTCCAGGTTCTGGGCCGATGACACGTCCACCAGGTCCACCCAGACAGCTGCCCCGATGGCGGCACTGTGGCAGATCGACAGCACGCCGGTGGTGGTGTTGAACCACCGGGACCCCGCGCTGAACCCCAGGGATGAGTCATCAGCACTCGTCGGGCCAGTGGCTGCACTGGCGTTCTTGTGCATGTCCGCTGCCTGTGTCGCAGCAACGGAGGCGTCTATCTGGGAGCCACTGTAGGCCGATACGTAGCTGTTCACGGTCATGGTTCAATACCCCCAGGCTTCCCAATAGGCTCCAACGTCTACAGATCCGCTGTCGTTGTCCAAGGTGATGTAGTTTTGGGTCAGGTTGGCGATGTACACCCCGTTGTTGACAAGGGTCCCGGTTGCGTTGGCGCCCAAGACAGCGTTGGGGAAGGCCGTGCCAAAGTTGACGGTCACAGGAGTGGGACCGGGCACAATGACATACCCCCACTGCCGGATGTAGGTCTGACCGTTCTGGAGAGGAATGGAGATGGCCCCCGGAGACCCCATGGAGCCGTATGCCTTGGCGGCCGTTATGGCGGCATTCCGGTTGGTCACTTCTGTGCTCACCGCACTGTTCAGCTGACTCAAGTTCACAGCGGACCCGTTTGTGGTCGCATTCGGAACTGTGAGCTGGCCGTCTGTCTGCCCAATCAAGGCCCAGGCCGCCAGGGAGGCTACATACACGGCATCATATATGCCTCCCACCACTATGACGCCTGCCTCCAGGTTTGACCCCACGGCCACCAGTGAGCGGACCCCCAAGCCCCCCCAGTTCAAGGTGGCGGCCCCCGTGTTGGCGTAGGAGGCCCGGAAGAGGACCCTCAGGCCGTCATACAGGGACGGCGGAGGGTTCGCCACGTTCACTACAAGGGCATTCTGCGACCCTGTGTCAACCCCATAACCAGAGGCACCTGCTGGGATCTGAGCCCACCCAGACCCTCCGGTGTCTGGGTTCGTCAGGTTATCGTCAACCAGGCTGACCCAGAGGACGCCAGCCGGGTAGCTCCCCAGGACCGTCCCGGCGGGGTAGCCCCCTATGGCGGTTGCGAAGGTAGCGTCATACTGGACTGTGGCGCCAGCGTTCTGCCACTGAGACCACTGTGTGATCTGCTTCAGGATGCCGTTCAGGTCCTCCCCAAAGGGAGGTTTGCCCCCTGAGGCGGTGGATTGGAACGTGGCGGCGGGGAAACCATCTGTCAAAGAGGCTGCACCCACCTGTATCCCTGACTGAGACGCTTGAGGGATTTGCCTCACATACCCGGCCCCTGCCGAGGCTGCGAAGGGTATGTTGAACTTTGACGGTATGTCGGCGATCTTCATGATTCAAAATCCTATGCTCTGACCAAGAAGGCGGCACCACTGGCTGTCTGCATCCCCCCGTAGCCCAGCGGGATGAACTCCGCCAGGGGGTTAGCGAACACAGCGGCTGACACCCCAGAGGGCTTCGGGAGTACCCCGGACTGTTGTATGATGGCAAGGTCAACAGGGTTGAGGGGGAACTCAAACACGTAGGCAATGCTCATGGGTCCCAGTGTGGTGCCATTCCCCGAACCTTCTGTCACGAAGCAGTTTCCGCGCCCGTTGAAGAGCGCCATGAGCAGTTTGTTGTAGCTTGGTATGGACCCGTCACAGATGTTTGCTGTAGCCTTCGCAAGCAACAGGTTGCGGTAGGCGTCATCAGTCAGGGAGAAGTTCTGAGTCAACTGCTGACCGCTGTAGAAGGGGGCGAACCCGTAGGTGTCCTCCCCACTGTCTGGCTGAGCCTCAGCAAACCCGAAGTAGGCGCTTATGGGCAGGTTGAGCACGCGCCTCACATCCAGAATGCGTCCCCACACGTCGAGGCCGGCACCAACCGCTGAGTCAATGTTCCAAATGTTGTTGTAGAAGAGGTCAAACGCAGTTGTTGGGTCAAAGTACGTCTGCAGGTTCTGGATCAGCTGGGTGAGGATGGGCGAGTTGGCATACTGGGAGATGACTGTGGACCAGATGTCAAAAGGCTCACCGTTGCTCACTGGGGGATAGGTGGGACCGCTCATCAGATCAAACTCACAGCAATGTCATTTGCCGATACGGTGGGAACTTGGTCAATGTTCACCTGAACATCGAACAGGTTGGGGGTCACGCTGACCATTGCCTCAGAGGCCACGGTCAGGGAGTTGGTCAAGGTGTAAGTCCCGGTCCCGCCGGTCCCTGTCCCAAGGGCAGATATGATTGTCCCGGGGGGCAAGTTCCCCGCCAGGTCCTGAACGGTCTGCCCAACTGCCAAGGTTCCCGACGCCACTGCACTCACTGTGAGAGTGTTCCCCGAGACGGACCCTGTGAAAGAGGCCGATGGGGAATTGCTGGAGCCGATTTCAAGGGACACAATCTGAGCCCAGCTGCCCAGAGAGCTAATTGCTGCGTAGAAGCGACTTGCAAATACCTTGGATCCTATCCTAGCCCGTGGACCTCCATCCTCCCCGGCAAAGGCCGCAATCACGGCTGTCTGGATCAGGGTGAGGGCATTCGCCGGGACGAGGTTGGAGTTGTAGATCGAGATGTTGAAGATAAACGGGAGGTTGCTGGGCCGCGTGAAGTTCACAGTGTAGGACGGGTACGGGTTGGTGTAGGTTGGGCTCAGGTCATACACCACCACGCTTGTGGACCCGTTGTAGGCACACCCGGGCGACTTCTTTGACCAGATTGCCTGTGCCACATCAGCATCGGTGCCTCCCACAACAGAGACAAACAGGGAGTTGGGGTTTAGCGTCACCCCACCGATGGTCTGGGAGGTTGCTGACGTGTTCTCCGTCACATAGGCGTCAAGGACCCCGGGAACCGCCAAGACAGAACCCAGGACAGAGGCGAGGCTGCCCAGGGAGTTGGAGCCCAGAGAAGACCGGCGCCGCGCCTCAAAGGCAAACCGGCTCTCAACGTTGCTGCCGATGACCCCGTCAGTCGGGTTGTTGACGGTGTCCCAACCTGATATTGCCTGGTATATCTGGTTGACCGACCCAGCAGGGGCGAGGATGGGACCTGTAGTGGTTGCCGCGAAGTCGAGGCTTATGGTGCCGCCAACGGGAATTGTTCCACCTGTGACAGCAGCGTACTTTGTCCCGTCTGTTGCAATGGTCAAGGCCCCTGCTGGGATGACGGTCCCAGCCAAGCCGTTGCAGACACAGGTCACAACAGTCGAGGTCGCCGGCATCCTGGACATGAAGTAGATGCGGCCGATGGCCTCCTGCATGCGGCCCGACGAATAGGCGGGGTCAACCTGCTGGACAAAGTTCTGGAACAGCTGGTATGAGTAGCTGATGGCAGATCCCTGGCTGGAGGCAAGCTGTCCCTGAGGGGTAGACAGGCTCATGTTCATGTTGCCGCCGAAGGCTGCATTGATGTCAGCCAACACTCCATCGAGGACAGCGTCAGAAGCCGGAATGACGAAGCCGCTGTCTGTCCAACTTATCGGAGGAACATTGCTGACCATGCGCTAGAACCCCACCTGAGCGGTTTGTCCAGATTGGGAGGTGATCTGGACTTGTCCTGATAATACCCGGTTATCGAATGAAGACAAATATGTTTGAGCTCCCGTCACGCCTGGAACTGAGAGGGCGGCCGTGTTCAGGTAGTGCTTCACAAGAGACAGTGGAGGTCTGTGACCCAGGATGTCCCCAAAGTAGGGGATACCTTGAGTTGTGTCAAAGAACAGTTCACCGCTGAACAGCTTGATCGCACTGGCTGCGTCTTGAGCAAGGGCATAGGGTTCTCTGGCTATGGCCAGGTTGCCCGAGGCATCCAGGGCCAGGTCCCAAGTCTGCGTGTCTAGCAAGAGGGTGTTGCCCATGTTCAGGTCCCCGCGTTTGGTTGTCCAGTCGTACCACCCTGCGGATCTGGGTGGGTGTGACCTTGGAGGGTGACGGAGTCAGCCCCGCCGTACCCAGCTGTTATGGTGCCAGACACACGCAGGTTCCCGGTGATGGTGACCCCGTTCGCGTCCATCTGGAGGACTGTGCCGTTTTTGTCGTATACCCTCACGCCGGTGTCCGTGAACTGGACAGCCTGCGTCGGGTTGCCTCCACCCAAAATTACACCATAGTATACCCCATCAGACAGGTTGTGTTGCCGGCGCGACCCTGGCGGAGCATTCGATCCGGGCTGAGCCTTCAGGGCTGACATGTCCCGGTCGCTCACAACCATCAGCCCGAGGTCCCCCGGCTGTGGGTCGCAGATGAAGGCGTTCCCCCCTCCTTGATATCTGTGGACAGGGATGCCGAAGATGGTGGTGTGGGGAGTGATGTTGCCCACACCATCAACCATATTGATCACAGGTTGCACGTCCACAGTGGGGGGAGTTGAGGTGCCGCCCCCATGAACAGCGATGACCTTGACAGGTGTGGCAGTCCTGGCCTTAGACAAAGCTTGCTCGATCTGGAATTGGTCCTGGTTGAATGACCCCATGAAGGCGGCCACTCCAGCAACACCGAAGTAGGATGGAGCGGCTGCGTCACTCATGGTGTGGTCTCCCCTGCAATGCGACCCGTGATGACCATGTTCCAGCGGCCACCAGGGAGCAGGCTGTCAAGCTCGTATTGCAGATCTTGAACAATCCAGTTCCCATTTGCTGCCGTGAGCTCACTCTGGATCTGCACGTTGCCACCATACTTGATGCCTGGGTTGAACAGAGACCGGACAATCACCATGTTCTGATTGAACACCGGGTACCCCAGCATGCCCGTATTGGCTGATATGATGGGAGTGTCGCCCTCCCTTGGGGTGGATGCGTTCATAATCACGAGGGTCCCACGGTCAAGGAACCACTCAACTCCGGCATCCCGGGCAATCTGAGCAACCTGTTGCCAGGCAGTCCCCCAGTAGTAGGGGTTGGCCAGGCGGGCTTTGACTCCCGCGTTCTCGAATGAGAAGCCCATCTCTGACGCCAAGTTCTTCATCATCAGGGCCACGTCGCCGGAACCTTGTATGCTGGTGGGGGTCGTGGGCTTCATTTGATAATAATAACCAGGTCGGGCAGAGACTTGAAAAAACACTTCAGGGAGCGACTGGGCATCAATGAAGGCATTCCAGATCTGTCCTGTGAACACCAGCGACATGCCGCTCACGCTGTCTCCAGCCATCACTGATATGTCGTTCAGGTAGCTCTTTTTGTACTGACTCCCAACATTGGACAGCTGGTTCATCACCTCCTCAGACATACCATAGATGGACAGGTCAGCAAAACTTTGGTCATCTCCTCCATGGTTGACTATGTTGGCTGTCACGCGGTGGCCTGACAGGGTGACTGTGTTCGTCCCATTGGCGAAGTTCCCCTGGGCCAAGGTTATGGTGACGTCGATCTGCTTCTCAGAGAAGTTCATGTCAAGTCCGAAGCCGAGAGGTAGACGAGATCCCAGCGGGTGCCCAGACCGGGGCTTGTCGGGTCCGATGAACCCTGACTGTCGATGAACACCAAGTCACCCAAGAAGCCGGAAGACGGGGAGCGCACAATGGGGTTGAGGTTCTGGGCCACTACCCCGCCAGCCACCAAGGCATTGTTAGCGTACAGATCCACAAACAGGCCGAAGAGGGTCACCCGGAGATTGATCTGACAAGATTGTCCACCCAAGGTCACGTTGAGAGACTGGTTGGGGACATCTTTGATGGGTATTGTCTGCATCAGCTGGGGTACCCACTCTTGATTGTCGGGAGCATGGAGACCTGTGCTGCTGTGGCCGGGGAAGTTTGAACCGGGCCAGTGCTTGAGGTGGGCAAGAAGCTCGGATTGGCGGCGTTGGATGTGGACGCATAGGAGGTCCCTGCCGTGGGCCTCACCTCCTCCACCTTGACGTCCACCGACAACATCCCGAGACCGTCCTGGCCAGTGCGGCGGTAGTCATAGCTGACCACATTGACAGTTGGATACACTGCTTCAGGTGTGACCAGGCTGTACAGGTTGAGGTCCCCGGCGATTGCGTCCACTGTGGTGAGCAGGAGCTGCCTGCGCATGCGTGATCCACCAGTCGTGAAGCGCACTGTGCCCTGGAATGGGATGTACACCTTGTTGTAGGATGTGAAGCCACCCCCCTCAACAGGGTAACTGCTGATCTGCCAGTCCTTGCGCAGGTCGAAGACAACAACAGTGTCAGCCACCACAACGGGGAGGAAGCCGAGGAAGATGCCCCACTGCGGGAAGTTGAAAAGGTTGTTGATCAGAGACAGCGCGTCAGCCGTCAGGAGAGATCCCACAGCCGACCCCAGTCCAGATCGGTTGACGGCCGGCACCCCCGGCACGTTGGGCACAGATACAGTGAACGTCATCAGCGCAACCCTGTGTTGGCGGCAGCAGTCTTGTGACCGCTCATCAGATGTTTCTTGATGTCTCCGGCAATTCCCGGGGCGTTGTCTGAACTGGAATAGACCGACATGTGCTGTATGTTCGTCTGGGACACGCTACTGGGCGTGGATGCGCGGTTCATTCCGTTGGCGCCGCCGGCACCCCCCACTACAGACAACTTGCTGGCCCATGACCTGGCGTAGTCAAGTCGAGTGAGGGCAGCAGATCCCTTGTTCAGGGGTCGCTCAAAGTCGTATACCGCCGCTTTCATGGCATCGCGGACAGTGGCCGCAGTTTGCAGACTGTTCCAAGCCCGACCAGCGCCCGGGTCAAGTCCCATTGACATCTCATAGTAGGCGGCCTGGAGCTGCTGTAGGTGGCTGGTGCTCTTGCTCCAGACGTCAATGCCAGTTGCTGCCAGGATGCGGTCACGCCGGTCCTTGTGCCACTGGAAGGAGCCGCCGGCCGCGCCGCCGTCCCCAACGGCATGAGGGTCAAAGCCGCTCTCACCCTGCTCATTCCCCACCATAGCCAGGGCAGCCACGGCCGACAGGCCCTTGCTGCGCCAGAACTGGTATGACTCCTGGGCCGCAGACTGCTGGGCGTCTGGTGACAGGGGAGTGGGCGCAGCGATGTTCTTGTCCCACCAGGCAGCCCCAGGGACATTCTTGTCAACCCATTGACTCCAGCCCTGCCTCATGTCATACATATGCTGAGCTGTCGGGGCACCGGGCGGGTTGGCGA
>JAEHJW020003386.1_pt1 | contig 45527 bp, 48 predicted proteins | sample 9271431 | NCBI WGS metagenome assembly JAEHJW02
GCATTAAGGTAAGATCAGAATTGTACATTGCGTCTCCTAATACAAATGTTCACTAAACAGCTTTTTGGTAACACCAATATTATGAAGGGGCTTGCCGTTAATGCAACAAAGACTCCAGGCCAATTCCCGTGTATAGAAATCACCGAATTGGTCAATGAACCCCTGCTCTGCCGTTTTCCAACTAGAAAAGCATTTATCCTGCTTTGTAAACACTGTTTCGAGATCACCACCACCAACCGTGTAGCCTAAAAGACTCACTTTTTCTTTTATGGTCTGGTGCATGAAGGCATCATAGTGACGAACACCAAGGATTATTTCTTGTGTCTCCCTATTACGAATTGCCGCGCAGACAATGACGGGTTTTCCTCGCGATCTATCCATGTCCGTAATGGGAGTACTTTTGTCAGCAGAAAGTTTTGCTCCCTGCATTGTGTCAATGACGATATATGTTGGGTTCTTGCCTCTTTCCTCAGCCAGTTCTTCAACATTGGTTCCTACTACATTGCCAGAATGCACATTTATGATATGGTAACGGTATTTCATGTTTTCTCCTTTATTCATACACAAACTCTTTGGGAACCTTCACCAGTGTAGTCTCTTCATGACCAACACCATAGGCAACATACCAGCGTAACACTGTGGTCAACGCATCTGGGCCTGTCATAACATGCCAGTTGACATCATCGCAAACAACAAAGACATGGTTCACCAGCCTAATGCACAGATGATACTTATTGATTATGGGCATGTACAACAATTGACCATCCCCTACTTCCTCAAGACTAGAGTATTTAGGGATAGGCCCAGAAGCATAAACCTCTAGGCGTTCATAAAGAAGAGTTTGATGCACAGCCCAATCCAATGCTCTGCTATAAAGCGAGTTTACTTCAACAGCCACAGAATCAGTATCCTCTTCTCGCTTGACCTCATTGCCATATAATACAGGTACCTCAGATTGCACATCCCTCGTAAGTACCCTACCAACAAGGGTGTCAATGACCGCGTAATCAGAATTCTTTCTTCGCTCTTCCGCAAAGTCACCCGAATCAGAAACCTCAATCTTACCCGTATGCACATTGACAATAATGAATCTCCACATGCTATTCTCCTTTATGCATACTCGGCAGGTATCTCAATCGTTTTACCTGCATTACTATAAGCCACATACCAGCGCAACACGGCAACAATGGAACTGTGTCCTGCAACTTTGACCCAAAGCGCACTGGCATAAAACTCTCCCTGGCGAACAATTACTTCTATCTCATACTTCATGCTCACCATGTCCGCAATTTCTGCACCTACAGGAGTGTCCAAGTATTCGGGAACAATTTCTGTATCGTGTAGCATTGTAGGGTAATCAATGGCTAACTGCTGATGCACAGCCCAATCTAAAGCTCTTCCTGATAACTCCCTAACCTCCAGTGTCTTTGTTGGCCTATTCTTCACATAGACAAGGTCAGCGTCACTGTTTAACACTTTTACCTCTACCGCATTTCCGTTATGCTTTATAGCTACAAAGCGACCCTCATTTAATGCCTGTGCAATCTCGTTTAATTGCTCCACTGCCAGCACATCACTCGCGGATAGAGCCTCTTCTTGAACCACTCTTAATCTTAATAATGGCATTATATCCAATCTCCTTTATGCATACTCTATCGGCACTTCAACCCAATCAGACCTCAAAGTCAATGCAACATACCAACGCAGCACTGCAACCAATGAACTAGGTCCTGACATTTGAATACCGCAGCCAGTGGCCCAAAATATGTCAGCATTGTAGACTACTCTTACACTCCTAGACTTAATTATCTTTTCGTACACTGGTGCACCGTATTTCCAAGAGGAGTACTCTGGCTGAAAGTCCCAAGATGACTTATCCGCTATTATTTCAGGCCAATCTTTTTCTATTTGCTGATGCACGGCCCAATGCCCTTCCACTCAATTCATGAATTGCCACCTTCTTTATCAAGTTTATTGAACTCACTGCCGCCGGAACTTTTAGATACAAGTCCCCTTTCACATCTTCCTTGCCCAACACCCTCAACTCTGTACCGTTTGCTCCATGAGTAACGGATACAAAGCACCCTTCATTCAACAATGCAGCAATTCTTTCCAGCATTTCCTCAGATACCACATTTGACGAAATGTTGACCACTGAGGCATGCCGTCTAATCTTGAAAATCTCCATATCTATAATCTCCTTTATTTTGCATACAGCCGTATTTACAATATGCGGCAAATCCCAGATATCCTCCAAAATACCCTATATTTCACCCTATTTCCAGGCCCAGAGTGATGCAGTATATAAAAAGTATACTACATTTTTGTAAGTTATTGATTATACACGACTATTTAGAGATAGTCAAGAAAGTCATTTAAAATCAATGACTTACGATATACCCTTGGATAGGGCCCTTTTAGGTGTGGTTTGTCAGGTATTTGCTGCGATCTATGCTAGTAGTGTAGTGGTTTATGGTTATATGTACCCTAGTGAATGCCCTTCTATTACCCAATGTATACCAGTGTCTTACAGACTAGAGATAACATATAGGAGTAAGTATAGGACATAGCATATGAGAGTCTTACAGACTGTAAGTAACATATTGCTATTTAGAGTCCAATCCATTTGGTTATTTGGTAGAAGGGCCAAATCTTTTCCCAGATAAGATGCTCCAGGGGAAATCCCAACGTCATGCCTACCCAGAAACTCCAGGACTTTAAACAGTTTACTGCTCCGTGGTAACATTCAATCAGTTTACCCTGTTCCGTTTTGTGCAAGTGATAGTTAGCCATATTTCTTCCTTAGCTTGGTAGCAGATCAAACTCAATAAACCAGATACAGGTTTTTGGGTCCCAGGCAAAATCCCCATGTGTAATTTCCCATAGCTCTCTAAAGTAGGCCATTCTATTCCTAGCATGAACTGCAATATGCGTCATTTTTCCTTGAGCCATATTTATTCCCAGTTTATCCAACTGCTTGACCTTAATATCCCCAAGCAACATTCTTTCTACCTTGGTGATATTAACTTTTATGTAGGCTTTATCAATTGCCATCCTTATAGACCCATAAATCTTTTGTCCCTTCAATTCCGTACTGTCACATTCTGCTGCGTATTTTATCGCTGTACCTACTTTAATAAAATTCCCCTTTATTGAATGCACCCCCAGTTCAGGAATTTTCCATTGTATAGGCATTACATGGGCTGTTCTTTCCTTACGAATTACAGATCGTAACTCTCTTTCCTCAAATGATGAAGAGAATGTTGCGTTTTTCATATTTTGCACCTTAAGCAATTGGTTCTTTAGTGTACCAAATGAATATTAACAGTAATTTCTGTGGACGCTAATTTAAATCTGGTTGCGGCGGTTTTTAGTGCCGTTCCAAATAATCTTTTTATCCATGAGGTAACGACATGCTCAAAAGAAAATACCTGTTAGAGCGAGCATCGTTGCTCAACGCGCAAAAGGCTCCGCTAGTTTTTGCCTCAGCGGAACTTGGTTTGCCGGGTAAAGATAAGATTGTGGCCGCATATGCCTGCAAGGCTTGCGACACTACATTCTCGTCCAACCCAGAAACCGAACCTTTTTGCGTAAACTGTGGTTCTACACAAGTTGAGCAAGAACCCGATGCTGAAGTACCTGATATTCCGCAAACTGATGAAAACTTGGTCGCCGTCTTTTGCTCTACCCAAGGTTGTGGTACATACAATATTGCTCAAAAGCAGACCGTATCTGCTCTTGATGGTATTATGCACTGCGTTACCTGTGGTACTGTATTAGCCTACGACAATTCATTTAATGAAGGCGGAGATCATCCAGCAGACACACGGCCAGTTGAAAAGCCTGGCACTCCGGCAGATACGCGCCCAGAAGCAAAGGATGGTGCACCTGCAGATACCCGTAGCGAACCCAAAGAAGAACCCATTGTAGTCCAACGCGCTGAATTTGATGAAAATGAAGGAGGTGATCCTGCATCTAACACGGATAATGCGACTGAGCAACAAGATGCCTGCTCTGACCGTCCGTGGCGTAATCAAATGTCTGATGTTGAAGACCCAGAGGCTGTGGCTCCAATGGATGACGACAATGTTGGGTTCGATCAGGATGATGAACTTGACCCTGATAGTATTGTAGATCAACAAACTGACCAAGCACCTGTACCAGTATCTTTGGCCGCAGTAGTGCTGGCAAACAACAAGAAGGCCACTTTTGGTCTTATTGCTTCCGCAGATGCTTTACTAGCCACCCTTGGTGGGGTTCATGTAGCAACTCTCCGTAAGGAAGAAGCCGGTGAATACGCAGATGTTCTCACCAGTGTATCCTTGTCCCGCGCAGTTAATGAAACCGTAGCCCGTGAAGGGTTCCAAAGTGCAATGAAGCATTTTGGGTTCAAGCGCGTAGTTCTCAACTTCCCTCAAAGTCAAGTCAATGCTTCTCTGATTTCCAAACGGGTTCGTGAAACGGCTGCTGCCTATCATGACAAGGTTGGTGAAATCCGTGAAGATATGGAGCAGTGTGTTAGCCTTGCTGCTACCGGACTTACTCGTAACTTTTTTGCCAAGCATGAAAATGTACTCCGCAAAGGCTTTGTGCAAGCATTGACCTCTGCTGGCGTGCGTGGTGCTGACAAGATTGTTGCAGGGGTGTTTCAACGGTACGCTGACGATTACCACTCAACGCTGTTTGCAATTGCATCTAGCCTGATGGGTAAGAGTTTGGAAGTGCGTAATGAAATTGCCGAAGCCATTCAAGGAGTGAATCCGGCTTCTACCTCGGTAGAAGATCAGGATGACGAGCCATCTGATATTGAAGGCAAGTTGCAGTCCTCGGCTGAAGCAACAGAAGCTAAACGGTCACAGATGCAAGTTGCCTCCGTGACTTCAATCTCCTCGGTGCGTACTGCTGCCGGTGGACGACTTTTCACTCGTTAATTAAGGAGCCTTTCACATGCTTTATTTTCCTCAGACTCGTATCGAGTTGACGGTGGAGCGTCCGGTTGTTGCTGGCGTTACCATCAATGCAGAAGGTGCTGCTCTTGCAGGTGTTTTTGCTGCTGGGGTATATGGAGTCCAACCTAGTACCGGCACGAATGATATTTTTGCTGGTGTGGCAGTCAACCAACCCATTCAACCTTCCACTCTTCCTTTCATTGAAGAAGTGATTGTTTCCACGACTGGTGTTATCCAACTGTCCTATGTACCTATCAGCGGGACGGTGTATGTGTACAATACGGCTACTGGCGTTGCATTAACCAATGCCGCATCTGCACCTACTAGCGGTCAGTGGATGTACGATGCAACGAATACCTCTGCTCTGGATACCAATGTTAGCAATAGTGGCGTTACCTTGACGGTTGCCTACCGCTATAGCCCAACGGTTCTGCAAGCAATGGGTATGCAAGGTATGGTTCTTCCTGGTGGTCCCGCTGGTGCTTACCTTGGTCAAGTTGGTGTTATTACTCGCGGTGATGTGTATACTTCCGAGTTTGATACCTCCGCTGACTGGGCTACGGCAGTAGGTGTTGTTCTGCAAGCGAATGGACATTTTGGGGCAACCGCAGTTGCGGCTAATGCTATCCAAGGAGTGCAGATCATCCAGCAGCCGTCGGCGGGGTCTGCGTATTTGGGCCTTTTCGTCAACGTGCCTAACTAATAGTGGAGTAATGAAACCATGACTATGAAAATTAAGACCCCTGTTCTCGCTACGGAACTCCGCTTTAAAGGTGGTGAGCGTTATGTTGGCGCTGGTGGCGAAATCAATGGTAGCTCAAAGACAGATGTGGCAAGACAAGTGCTGGCATTCCTGGAAGATGTTTCCAAGACTGGTGCCATCACCGAAACTGCTGCTGCTCGCCAGGAAGCTGCTGCCGCTCGTCGTTCTTCCCTGGAAATGGCCTTTACCAATGAAGCGGCTCACCGCGAACTTGGTGAAGTAATTGCCGAAGAACTCTACCAAGCTGCGAACCGTGAAGGCTTCATGAGGCGTTTCCTTGCTCGTCAAGATATCAAGCAAGGTCAATTCCCGTATGTGAAGATGCGTATGAAGAATGTGGTAGCAACGATTGCCACTTCTCCTGTACAAGTCCAAGCCCAGTTGATCCGTGACAACACCTACACACCGCCCGAATTTTACATGGTGGCTCGTCCCTTCGTGGAAGAACGTGAAATTCAGCAATCTCCTGGTGATGTGTTGGACGAAAAGTTCCAGGAAACTCAAGAAGCTATCATGGTTGGTGAAGACCGCCTGTGGCGCAACATGGCTATCAGCACTGTCAATCAGGCTAACGAACTCACACAGTTTGTTGGCACAATGACGGCTGGTGGTCTTATGACCCTGCGTAACCAAGTCTCCCGTTGGAACATTCCTGTTACCAGCTTCCTGATCGCCAATGATGTGTGGACAGACATTGTTTCTGATTCCAGCTTCCAAAACGTGATTGATCCTGTGAGCAAGTATGAACTTCTGATGGAAGGCCAGTTGGCTCGTATGTTCGGTATGACGATTCTTTCTGACGCTTATCGTCACCCTGAACAGAAAGTGCTGAGCCAAGGCGAAATGTTTGCGATTGGTGATCCTGTCAATCATGGTCAGTATACCGACCGTGGTGGCGTGACCTCCCAACCCACAGACATTACCACCGAGAAAGTTCCTGGCCGTGGTTGGGCATTCAGCGAATTGCTCTCAATGGTTATTGCCAACCCCCGTAGCGTAGCCCGTGCTATCCGCACGTAATAGGCAATTACTCCGGTTAGTCTAATCTCTAACCGGAGTATCTACACTAATCTTTTTGAGGAACTTTTCTTATGAAGAAATATTATCAATCACTGGACCTTGCCCTCGCAGCTTTGGCTAGTGCGCGTAGCGGTAATGTAAACCGGGCAGCAGCTTACCTCGCCCAAGCTGCTCAAGCTGATGATCTGGATGACATGGCTGAGGATGTCAATGGTGAGCAAGAAGCTAACCAAGAGCAAGAGCAAGATGATCAGGGCAAAGACGGTCAGCAAGACCTCAGCCGTGCTTTGGCTGGTGCGTTGAAGCGTGTTCAGGCTAGCGATGCTGATGACGAAGAAGAGGATGAACAACCTGCTGGCGATGACCCGGATGATGACGATGCTGAAATGTCTTCACGGGTTCAAGCAAGATTGGCTCGTATGAGCCGTAATCAGAAAGGTCGTTTCTAAGTACGAAGGGCCCATTAAACTCTTAATGGGCCCTTCTTAGAGGTATCCCATGAATAGCATACCGTCTTTGGAAAGTTTGATTATTAAAGGACTGGTTTCTACATTGGGGACCGTCTTTGAAATTCCTTCATCCCAAGTAACATTTTACTCCTCAAGCAACAGAATACAGTTAGCGCAACGAATCAAGCAGATGCTTGAAGGAGGCCAACCGTCATTAAGTTGGCCGCAAGTTTTTGTGCATCTTAGTTCTATCCAAGTTGGTACTCAAGGGGAGCATACGGCGTATGCCCCCAAAGTTTTAGCGCGTCAAGGTATCACCATATCAGCAGACGACAATGAGAAGGAAGTGTACAATGTCTCTATAGTCCCTGCAGCATTTACATTTGAAGTTACCTATGTAAATGATGATTTTATGAAAGCCCTTGATTTTGCTGCTGGTTGGGTTTGGCATTCTATAAGAAACTCCTACAATTTTACAGTAAATTATGGATCCCTACCAATAGATATTAAAATTACCGCAGATGAACAAATTTCTACTCCTGACCGGGATGAAAGTGTAGGTCATCCAAATATGTATGAGTATACTGCAAATATGGTTGTTTTAGGCTATATAAGTGGTAAAGGTCAAGATGGTATTAGAATTATCCCGGTTCTTAATCAAGAACAATCAACAATGACTATTGATCCTACTACAGTAGCAGCGGTAACACCCCCAATAACCATACCACTGTGAGATACAAATGATTCCAGGTGCCGTACCAATTCCTGTAGCTCCATATAGTTCTATTGGTAAGACCTTGATTATGGACTTGTCCTGTAATCTAGCTTCTCGTGATATGGCTAGAAATATTATGCGGGTTAGAGCTACCAGTTCTAACGGAACAGGTCTTGTATTAGACCAACAGTTTACTTTAACCCAGAGTGCGTCAGGTCAAGCATTTAGCACTACTACAATTGAGGCCCCTTCTGGTAATGCGGCGACTGTAGTAAGTGCAGACAATCAGGTCCATGTAGTGCTAGTAACTGCTACTGGAACTCTAGACATGGGAGAAAACACTATATTTGTAATAACTAGTCCGATTGTTTCTGTTCAGGTAATAAATGATCTCAATATAGCCAATGTTAATGTGGCTTGTCTAATCATATAGGAGCTTTTAAATGAGTGCCTTTACAAACTTTTGTACAAACAAAGTCGTTGATGCTCTTAATCGAGGGCAAGCACTAGCTGCACCTACTACTTTTTATTATGCCTTTATTGTAGCTAATAAAGGCATGTGGGCAGCAGGTACGGTATATTCCATTGGTGATTATGTAGTTATTGGAAGTCCTACAAATAATAGACTATATCAGTGTACTACGGCTGGTACATCTGGAGGTACAGCACCTATTTGGCCTACTATTGAAGGAGGTACGGTGTTAGATGGTAGCACTCTAGTATGGACTGAGCAAACACTTGCTTTGAATTCAGGTACAATTCCGGAAGCTACCTATTCAGGGTATGCCCGTGTAGCGGTTACTGCAGGACTAGCTGAGTTTGCTGGTACTCAGGGTGCTGGTACAACTACTGTTAGTACTGGCTCTTCCGGCCAAACCTCTAACAATGCAGTGATCTCATTCGGTGCTCCTACTTCTAGTCAGGTTGGTTTAGTTGTTGGGGTGGCGCGTTACGATGCTCTTACTGCAGGAAATGCTTGGGATTTTGAAATCTCTACTACTCCTGTACCAATTGTTAATGGATCAACTGCTCCAACAATCGCTCCCGGTTCATGGACCCTAACACTCGTTCCTTAAAATAGCACCAACTATAAAGGTGGTGTTACATGGCTCTAATAATAGGTGATAGAGTAAAAGAAGTATCATATAGCACCGGAGCAGGCCCGGTCACTCTTGGCGGGGCCGAGTCCGGTTTTCGTACAATGTCGTCTGTAGTAGGGGCCAACAATGAGACCTACTATGGTATCTCAGGAAGAACCTATGGCAACTGGGAAGTAGGTCTTGGTACACTAGATGCTACAGGTACTATTTTAGCTAGAACAACAGTTTTTACCTCATCGAATGCAAACTCAATAGTTAACCTAGTTGCAGATACCTATGATGTATACGTCACTTTGCCTTCAGAACGTGTACCATATGTAGACGGAACCAATATTGTTATCCCTAATGGTGGTATAGTTCCAGTAGTAAGTGGTGGTACAGGACAGATCACATTACAAAGTGCAATAAATGCATTATCTGGTGCAGTTACATCAGGGTATTATCTTCGTGGTAATGGTACTAATGTTGTAATGTCTGCAATACAGCTATCTGATGTTCCTACATTAAATCAGAGTACTACAGGTAACGCAGCAACAGCAACAAATATTGTAGGAGGTGCTGCTGGGTCAATCCCGTATCAAACTGCGGCCAATGCTACAGCCTTGCTTGCCGCTGGTACGGGTGTTTTGGTTGGTGGTACGATTCCTTCATACACGACAACTCCTGCATTAACTGGAACAAACTTTTCCGGTATTCCCAATACAGCCTTGACTGGTTTTGGGGCTTCTAGTGGGATTGCTACTCTTGATAGTACTGGAAAGCTTACCACTTCACAAATACCTGCTTCCTTAGTGGGCGCTCTTGTCTATCAGGGTACTTGGAACGCTTCTACCAATACTCCTTCATTGGCTTCAGGAGTTGGTACAAAGGGTAACTATTACAAAGTTAGTGTAGAAGGCACTACTCTTATTGATGGGAACAATCAATGGAATGCTGGAGATACAATTGTTTTTGATGGAACTACCTGGGATAAAATTGATGGTATTGCTAACGAGGTTCTGTCAATAAGCGGTACAGCCAATCAGATTGTTGCCTCCGCCAGCACTGGCGTTATTACGCTTTCCTTGCCAGCAACCATCAATGTCAATACATCTGGTAGTTCGGCAACTACATTACAAACGAATTTTACCAACCTTACCATTGGTGGAAGTCAGGTTCTTGATGCAAGTAATTTTAATGGTTATTCTCCAACACTTACAGGAACTGGTGCCTCTGGTACATGGTCCATAAGTATCTCCGGAAATGCAGCTACTTCTACTAATGCAACCTTAGCAGCAGAAGCTACTAGTGTTAGTGGAGGTGCAGTAAATGAATTGCTAATACAAACTGCTGCAGGAACTACTAATTTTGTAACGGCACCTACAACAACAGGGGAACTTTTATCTTTTAGTGGAACTTCTATCTCTTGGGTGCCTAATCCGATTACCTATGCTACTCAATATAAATTTACCTGGTAGACAAAAATGACAGATTCCGTTAAAGAGTTAGTAAACAAAAGTTTGGCAGTTACCGATTTTGGTGGTGCTGGAGGTACATCAGTAGCCTTATTAACTACTAGTGCTAGTGAGACTCTTGTATTAAAAGACCTTTATATTTCTCCAGAACCATTACATAACTATGCTCTATATGGTTATGACAATACCTCTTTTGCATCATTTAGCCCTAAATACCTTATATTTCAACCATTTTATACGGCATATTCAAACTATTACTACACAAGTTTAATCTTAACTGTTAATGGTGCCGCAGTAACCACGAATATTTCTACGGAGAGTTTCTTCTCAGGGTCAGAAATTGTAGATAATACTAGCACTATAGGTTTATCCTTAAGTAGTCCGATTGTTGTACCTCCTGCTAGCTATACAAACCCTTACCCAGCAACAAGCCTGGGTCTATTTTGGTATGGTTCAAGTGCTGCCTATGAACTATTTTTTGGAGCCCTTACTTTAAACCCATCAACAGGTGCAATAACACCAGCCACAGATTTTCCTACAGCAAGCGTTATACCGAGTATAGCTCCTGTAGTAACTAATCTTGCAAATTTTTGGTTCATTAATAATGACTTGTATTACTTTTTCTATGATGGAAACTCTACCACAAATCTATATCAGCAATTAAGCGGTCCAACTAATACGGGAGTAGAACTTAATCCTGTAGTTACTTATGCTATACCAATGTATGATGGGTCTAGGTACATATATCAACTGGCTAGTGCTACTAGTATACAAAGATATGATACAACCCTGTATGGCTCTTCAACGATTTTTATTTCAGGTGTAGCACTACCTACATCCTCCTCATTTACAATGGCTGCGTATAGTAATGGATATATTTTTAATTTTCCTTCTAATGCATACCCAACATCAGTTTATATAATAAATGCTACTACTGGTGTATGCAGTGGGCCTGTAACCGTTCAATCCGCTTCTCCTAATGGAAACCAGTGTTTGACAGTATACTATTCTACATCAACCTCTCAGTATTATTTAATAAGACGAATAGCCTCTGTACTGTATATTGACATTTTATCCTCATCCTTTACATTTGTTAGTAGTACATTCTTTAATTTAGCAGGTACTGCTGCTCTTTATAACAATCAGTTACGAGTAGTAAATGGGTTTATTTATTATAGCGATGGTTCCGCCAATTTGAGGGTATATAGTTTAACTGGAACACTAGTTTCTACATATATTCTACCTTCCAACGTATATTTAGGAGTACTGTCAGACTTTTATACTCTAAACTGTAATGTTACTACAGATCCCTCACCTAATTTTACTTCGCTGGTAAGCTCGGTAAGATTAACTGCTGTAGAGACTGTCTAATTGAGGCTACCATGCTAACACAACAAAATATACATTCTCCATTATCTTTTAATAGTTATAAAGTGATATCACAATCAACCAACTCAGAGATTGTTCCTAATGGTGTATACCGTTTAGGCATAATGGCCTTTGGGGCTGGTGGAAGTGGGGCTTTGAATACAAACTCTGGGTCATTATTAGTAGCAGGTGGTGGTGGTGGTGGTGAGTTTGCTATGGGCGTACTAGACGTATTTCCTGGCATGGTACTACCACAAATAATAATTGGCTCTGGTGGTGCATCTATATCAGGAAATATTGCCAGTAATGGATTTTCGGGAGGAACCACAAGCTTTGGAGGATATTTATTAGCTCTTGGTGGTGCAGGTGGTACTTTAGGAGCTACGCCTACTAATGTAACAACCTTGCCATACTCTTCACTGTTATACCCATTAACTTATGTAGGTGGGTTAGGGGGAAGTTCAAATAATGTTAATGCATCAGGAGCTACCGGAGGTGGTGGTGCTGGGTCTCCTTATGGTGCTGGTGGAAATGGAGGTTTTCTGCACTCTAGTACAAATTCTGTTACTGGTGGTGGTGGTTTTACAGGTAGAGGTGGTTCGTGTTTTTCTAATTCCTCACAGAGTACTGGTGGTGGTGGTATTAATAATGGTGGTGATGGTTATACTAGTTATACTGCTACTGGAGGAGGTGGTTCTGGCTCTGCTGGAACTATGGGTTCACCTAGCAATACTGGAGGTACTGGTGGTAGTGGGGTTGCTACTGATTCTCCTTTACTATTCGTTGGTGGAGCTACGAGTCAAACTACATTGGTTAAAGGTGGTATTGGAGGTAATGGTTCTGTATCTAATAATACTTCAGGTATACTTGCTGGTTCTGGTACAGGTACAGGAAATATGCTTGACATTTACTACAAATCTCTAAATGGGGGTGGTGGGGGAGGTGGAAGTCTGCTATTAACTTCTATACCTTTTCCTGGTGGTAATGGTGGTGCTGGTGGTGGTGGTGGTGCCTCAACAAGTACTAACACTGCTGGATACTGCATAACTGGAGGTAATGGTGGAATTGGAGGTGGTGGTGGGGGAGGATGGTGTGTTTCAACTATAATGGCTATTGGAGGCAATGGTGGTTTTGGAGGTGGTGGAGGTGGGGCATATACCACCACTAATTTAGCAATGACTATTTTTGGTGGCAATGGTGGGATTGGAGGTGGTGGAGGTGGTGCTTTTAATGTTGGAGGTATTTTATCCACAGGTAGTTCAGGTGCTGGGGGCAATGGATGTGTAATTCTTTTTTGGGCTTCCTAATTTTATAGGTATACCCTATGTACAGTGAATTTAGCTTTACGGATGCTCCTTATGCTAATGGTATACCAGAAGTACATCTATCTACTTCAGGAACACAAAAATATGCCGTATCTATTTTACTCACTCCTTACTTATTGATAAGTGGTGCAGGTTATCAAAAATCTTTTTCTGTCTCTTCGATTATTGTTACAGTATACGCACATAGCGCACCTTCTCAAAAAATAAATAGCACTAACAGTACTACCTTTAAAGGTATACTTTTGGTAAATTTGGCTACTTATATAAAAAGTAGTGCAACCATTGGTGCAATACCAAACCCTATATATGCAGGAATGCAACTGGTTAATGGAAAAACGCAGCCCTCCTCTACTGTATATATTTATAGTGCTCCTAGAGCAAAATCTAAAAGTACTACAGGTATAGTGTCTACTCTACAACTGGAGTTCAATGGGTATCAAGGTCATGTATCCCTATCACACACAGATATAGCTTCAAAGATTTCAAGTTATGCCAGTAATACTATTGAAGGCTCAAATCGTATACTAGAGATATCAATTCCATTTCTAGTATCTGGTGACACAAAAACGTACAGCAAAATAATGGTGTCTCCAAATTTAGGAATTTCTGGTAATGCCTTGCAAAGTTCGGAATCTCAATCAGCAGTTTTGGCTCCCTTACTTTTGCAGTTTTTAGAAAAACAATATATTAATAACGAGGGTCACCCAGTAATTTCTTCTACTCTTTCAGGTGATCTAGTACAAGCAATACAAGAAATAGCTACAGTTTTTCCTTGTGCAATATACACAGATGGATATGTCAGTACTGTAGAATCAACAGAATACCTGTTTACCCATCCATTGATTGTACCAACAGGAAGTAAACTATCAAAATTTAGTGGACTTAATACACTGATCTTAGACCTTAATTTTGCACAAACTGCCTCTCTAGCTTCCTATTATAGAGAGTTAGGATCAAAAAGATTTTCACTAAGTAATATGCAAAATTCAGTAGTCTATCATGAATTTGTTCTACCAACCGTAGATTCTGGTTTCTTACCATCATCATACACCCTGGCAGTTCCCAAGAATACTGTAGGTGTTGTAATAACAGCCGATACGCAAATCCATCTAATTTTGACCATGAATAACGGAGCAGTTTATGATCTAGGACAGAACACCATATTTATCCTAAGCAATTCTGTAAGTACTGTCCAATTCATAAACGACCTTAACATTTCCAATGCCCAAGTGTCTTACATTGTAGCCTAGCCATCTAAAGGAGACCTACAAAATGTCTTTATCCATCCAGAATCCGTATAACCACAAAATTGAATTGAATGTTATCCATAATTCAGGGCAACAAGATTCTATTCATGTTCAGCCGTATGCTACTGTGAATTTGCCTGCTGGAATGAAAGTTCATCCTAACTCAATGGTGCAGTTTCCAAAAATCCGCATTGTGGATAGTCTGGCTGCCATAGAGTAAGAAAATACTATGAGGATTGTTACACCAGAATCCTTGAATAGTCTGAGCAAAAATTTGGTGTGCTTTAAAAAGTGCTGATTTCTCAGATAAAAGGATTTCCCAAATCTTAGGAGTGCTATATGAGCAATAACCATAGTGATGTATATTTGAGTGAACTAGACCTATCCCAGGTGATTGCAAACGTAATCAATTCATCTGGCGCTCTGGTCTTTGCATCTTCGCAGGGTCCTCTTGGTATGCAGTTCATGACCAATACCAAGCAGTTTGTTTCTACATATGGTGCTCCTAACCCACAAGTTAGTTATGCCCATTATGCAGCCCTGGCATTCTTGCAGCAAGCTAATCAGTTGTATTCCACTCGCGTTGTAGGCGCCGGTGCTGTATACGGTGGTTCTGTTCTTCAGAACCTGGCTGTAAACTCCACTTCGCAGTTTAATTATCCGTTATCTGTACCATCAAATTTTGATCCTACACAAAGCATTAACGGATCAACGAATGAGTTGCAAAATCTGGCATACTTTTATGCCATTGGTCCGGGGTCTTATGCCTCCAATGTTGCCGTTGCAGTAGATAGCTTGAACATGCTGGCTCCTGCAGGGGTTACTTTGGCAAACCCAACGGTTGTTCAGGAGTTGGCACTGACCAATTTCTTGCTGACTGCGCCTACATCAGTTGTTACTGCGTCCCTTACCAATCAGCCACCTACGGGTGCTGCAACGATTAATGGTATTGTTCTGACTACAGGTCAGTATGTGTTGCTTGTTTCTCAGACTACAGCACAGCAAAATGGTGTATGGCAAGTAAATACTGCTGGTGCATGGACGCAAACCTCTGCGGTTACTGCCCTTACTACTGATTTGCAACAAACATGGCAGCTACAGCCAACTGGTACCTACACTTGGCAACAATTTGTTTGGGTAATAGGTGGAGTAACTGTACAGAACAATGACTTGTGCCTGTTCAATGGTCAAACACTGTCAACGCAGAATGGCGTTTATCGTTATAGCTCTGCCACGCAAAGTTGGTCCTTGCTGGCAACCCAACCACCTAGCATTGTTATTGGCGGCAAGTACCTGTTTAATCTGACCAGTGGTGTGTACATTCAAGATACCACTTTCAGCGGTAGCACTCTTGGTGCAGGTACATTCAATTACTATATCACTGCTGTAAACTCTATAGGTGAAACTCTTGCAACAATGTCCACCACGACGTTGGCTTCCTCTGGAAACATTAATGAGCTTTCGTGGAATACCGTTGCAAAAGCAACCTCTTACAAGGTTTATGGCCGCACTACTGGGTCCATTGGTCTTTTGGGAACCTCAACCACACCGTCCTTTACTGATACTGGTGTTTTGACCCCAAATACCACAATGACTTATCCTACCACATATGCAGGAACCAACTTATTCAATGTACAGGTCTATGATCTGACAAAGAATGTAGGTTCTCCGGTAGAACAGTTTACTGTCACGCTACAGGCTAATGTGAACGGGTATGGTCAGCAAACGCAGATGGACCTTGTAGTGAATGATCCAACCAATGGGTCAAACTATGTACGGGTAGTAAACCCTGCTGCGGCGTATTCCACAGTCCCGTTAATCTTTACTACTCCAAAGATGCCGCTATCAGGTGGTAGCTCTGGTGCAGTAGTAACTGATTCTACCATTATTGCAGGCTGGCAGAATTACGCTTCAAAAATTACTGTTAGCGTGAACATCCTGATCAATGGTGGATATTCCACACCGGCAGTACAAACGGCAATGGATGTGATTGCCCAAGGTAGAAAAGATTGTACGACGGTTCTTGATGTGCCTAGCAGCCAGCAATCCTCAACGGCGGCTGTTAATTATCGTGTGAACACGCTCAATCTAAACTCTAACTACTCTGCCTTGTACACACCGGATGTGCTGATTACTGATACTTATAACGGCATGGCTCTGTTGGTTCCACCTTCAGGCTATGTTGCGGCACAGTATGCATATGCTGATGCCAATGCCAGTCCTGCACAGTCTCCTGCTGGCTTGACCTATGGTGTATTGCCGGTAAATGGTGTGCGTACAGTTTATCTAGAAGGAGATATGGACCTGCTCCAAGCCAACCAGATTAACTATATTCGCCAAATGCCGCGTCAGGGCTTTGTAATCATGGAAGCCTCAACATTGCAGTCATCCACAAGTGCATTGTCCTTCGTTAGTGTGCGTCGTATTCTGAATGTGGTCGAGACTGCTACTCAGCAAGCTCTAATGATTTCTCTGTGGGCCTTGGATGATCCTAATACAGAGACTCGCATAGTCAGCATGATAAATGACTATTTGGAGAGCAAGAAACAGGCGGGACAAATTTCTGACTATAACGTGGTCAGCAATCTGTCAAACAATCCGTTGAATGATGTGAACCAAGGTATTCTGCATGTGGATACCTACATTCTGCCAAAATTGCCGATCCAGCGCATTCTGCTCAGAACGATCATTACGAAACAAGGTATCACGTTCCAAGAAGCGGCCTTACTGGCTACTGCTTAAGTACTAGGGTCAGAGATTGTCCAGTAATGAAACAATCTCTGACTCCCTATAGAGATACAAGCAAATGAGTACGAGACTAACGCAGAAAGAAGTAATACAGAAATTCATTGCCTGTCATGGAAAAGTATACGACTATTCCAATGTCCTGTACACGAATGCTCGCACTCCTGTAGAAATAGTATGCAGAAAGCATGGAAAGTTCTTACAAGCTCCTGAAAAGCATTTAGCTGGAAGAGGTTGCCCAGTATGCAGCAAGCAGAACCAGAACGCTGCATACTCTCTTGGTACCATTGGGTTTATTAAGAGAGCCAAAGAGATACACGGAACAACCTATGACTACTCCAAGGTCAGCTATACGAACAAGAACACTAAGGTAGTCATACTGTGTAAGATACATGGGTCGTTTGAACAATCACCTCATAGTCATATTGCTGGTAAAAGTGGGTGTCCTGACTGTGGAAAGCTTGCCCGCACCAAGTCTAACAGAATAACCACTAAGGATTTCATAGCCAAAGCTTTCAAAGTACACGGTACTCGCTATGACTACTCCAAGGTACAGTACACGAACAATCATTCCAGAATCACGATTACCTGCTCAAAGCATGGAGATTTTGAACAAGCACCAGCAAGTCACTTAAAGGGTAGCAATTGTCCTTCATGTGGCACAGAAAGCAAGAAAGTGGCATTGACATATACCCTTGAAGAGTTTATGTTCGTAGCAAACAGTGTACATGCAGATAAGTACTCATACGCAAAGACGCAATATGAGAACAACCATGCCCCAATAACCATTACTTGCAAGGATCATGGAGACTTTGTGCAGTTGCCTTACAACCATGTTACTGGTAATGGGTGTCCAAAGTGTTCCTGTATTGGTGCATCAAAGCTTGAGCGAAAGGTAACTTCATTCATCAAAAAATTGGGTTGTAAGGTCATTACGCGAAACAGAAAGATTCTGGATGGGAAAGAAATTGATATTTACCTGCCTGAGCATAATCTTGGGATTGAAGTCAATGGTCTGTATTGGCATTCCGAGAAATTCGTAGAACCAAAGACCCATCAGGAAAAGACACTATTGGCAGAAGAAAAGGGACTGCATCTGATACATTTGTGGGAAGATGACATTAACAGCAAAGCTCCAATAGTAAAATCAATTCTACGCATCAAGTTAGGCATGGCAAAGCAGCGAGTGTATGCAAGAGATACTGTGGTAAAGGAAATATCTGGCAAAGATGCAAAAGCTTTCTTAGACAAGACCCATTTAATGGGAAGCACTCATGCAAAAGTTTGTTTAGGTCTAATGCTTGGCACAGAACTGGTTTCTGTAATGACTTTTGACAAGCCTAGGTTTGCAGCAGAATACGAATGGGAAATTCTACGGTTTGCTTCAATACTCAATACAATAGTTGTTGGAGGAGCCAGCAAGCTATTCGCATACTTTGTAAAGACCTTTTCTCCAAGTGGCATTGTGTCCTACGCAGACTTGGATCATGGCAATGGTGGCGTATACACTCATTTGGGTTTTAAGAAGGTTGGTCTAACCGTACCTGGATACTTTTGGGTTCGTGGGCCTAAAGTTCTATCAAGATACCAGACACAAAAGCACAAACTACCTGCATTGCTTGGAGATACTTTTGATGCTAATTTAAGTGAACGGTTAAACATGAGTAAGGCTGGTTTCTCAAGAAGTTTTAACTCAGGCAATGCGGTATACGCCTGGAATCGTCAATAATTAGGAGAACGAGAATGGCAAGAGTAGGATTATCTGATGTTGTAGCATTACCTGATCCACTATTGACGTACCAATTCGAGTGGTACATTCCTTCTATACCCGGTGGAGGCGATGGTAGTGGTCTAAAGACTCGTTGCCGCACGGCATCCATTCCTGGAGAAACTAAGGAAGAAGTTGAGGTTACTTTGCATGGTGTAACACTAAAGTATGCTGGTAGAACGACCTACACGCATGAAATAACCCTGGAATTCCAGGAAACCCGTGATGTGTATGTAATGACGCGGTTGCGTAACTGGTTAGCCTATTCACGCAACATTTTGAACACTACAGGCTCATACAAGTCACAGTATGCAGCTACTTCGTTCCTGTACTTGTATGATGACACGCAAACGGTAGTTTCTACCATCAAGCTATATAATTCCTTCATTAAATCGCTTCAGGATGTAAACTTGGATGGTACCCAATCCCAACCGTTGCAGGTTAGTGGCATTCTGTCGTATGACTATGTGCAGCAATTTGCTGGTCAGGCATAAGATGTGCTATCAGATGATGAAATATTTGAAGGTGTAAGAAATAAGGAGTTTATCACTGATGATAGGGTAGTAGTTATACGAGATTTACAGTTAAACACTCCCCTACATTTTATGGCATTGTATCACAATGTTTTGCATCATGGCCAGTTATCCAACATTGTAAATATGCTTGGAGAGACACCGTTACACTGGATGGCTTCAAGGAATTTATTGGCTATACAACATAATGATATTGCCAGTGTAAAGGACAAATTTGGAAATAGCCCATTACATTGGGCTGCTTCCGTTTTTGGTGAACGCGTTTTATGGCACCCTGACTTAAAGAGAACTCTCAATAGTAAGGGACTCACGCCGTTTGATTATATTGAATTCAAACCATGCTCGTATATAGCACAGGAGTAAATCATGAAAGTAAAAAGCAAGGATTTCATAGTTAAAGAAGGCAACATGGCATCACTACTCCAGCCGAATACTCCCGTTCAGGCTAACCAGTCCATAGAAGTTTCTTTCAAAGAAAGCAGTCCTAAATCTACAAAAACCCCAACTCCAAAAGTGAAGGCTGCCCAACATTCCCCATCTAATCAAAAAGTAAATGAGGACTCCCGTTACATTGATATTACTGGAGTTTTGCCTTCAAAGTGTGCAGTGTACAAAGAAGGGTCCGTAGCTATTAGACCATTTACGGCATTTGAGGTTCAGAAAATACATCGAGCCATTGTGGAAAAGTCGCTACGCCACGAAGTAGATGCTATTGGGGCTTGTTTGTCAATGAGTGCCTATGATTTAACTCTGGGAGATTTTCATTGGATTCTATACTGGGAGAAAATCAACTCCTACAAGCGAACGCCAATGACTTTTAGTTGGAAGTGTACCGATATTGACCATATCACCAAAGTAGGTACAGGAGTTTTAGCTGATTCTACTCTGAATAATGTGCATACACTTACAAATTCAGACTTGCAGGAACAGCCTCTTAACGAAGGAGCAGCAGATGCTTTTGCTAAGGAGTTCTTTAGCAACTATGGTCTGTATCTAGACCTTCCTAGAATGAGTGATATTATTGAAGATGAAGAGGATACTGACACTGACTCTGATAATGCATGGTTCAGCAAATATGCCTCCCACATAAACAGGTTACATTATGGGGCTACACTAAAGACCCGTAGACAGTACTTTAAAGGTTGGCTTAATGACCACTCTGATCCTGATATTATTGAGGAATTAGAGCATTGGATAAAGCTGGTAGAACACGATGTAGTCGAAACTATTCCAACGGTTTGCAAGGAGTGCGGCGCGAAGGGACGTGTAACCATGTCCATTAGCCCGCTCAACTTTCTTCCCGGTTATAACTCCTGATACCATTGAGAATATGGTGCTATCCATTATGGGGCATTATGGTGTTGATGTTCCTTACTCAACCGAGTTTCGCCTCATTATGCATCGCGCGGATATTGTCAAAAAGGAACGGGAGAAAGCTAGATCATCTGGAGGTACATAATGGTAGGATTTGCTTTTAGAAAACATCTTGAGGGTAAGCAAGTTGACGATACCGTATTCTCCTTTGGGGAAAATCTAGGCTTTGGTAGAGCAGAAAAAGCTGTAAGGGACACAAAGTTTACAAGAGAGTCTGCTCAAGCTGGTCTGGATGTTCTCATAAAGGTTATGGAGCAACTCTTTAAAGATGCCGCAGCTTCAGGCAATGCTACCAAAGCAGACTTGAAAGATATTGAGTCCATTATTAACAAGGGGTACTCATTTCAAGCTAAAAAACCATCACAGGAAGAACTGCGTGAATGGTTCAAAGCATACTTTCGCACAGAACAGAGTATGCAGGATCAGATTCCTGAAGAAAAGCTATCCAAAAAGCTCTTAGACCTTATTGACAAGAGAGACACTATCATTGATAGGATAGTGCCAGAAAAATTAAGCCCAGAGGATAAACGCAAAGAGTTTGAGTCTTTTCTTGTACGCCATAATGAGTTGGTGGCTAAAGGAACAGCTTCTTCCCTGCGTATGGGTTTAATGTCTCTATTGGGGCCAGCATCCTTTCTAGTTAGTGCCCTGGATAAGATGGTTGATGTAGACAAGTGGATTGGTAAGGGAATCAAAAAGATACTTGGAATCAAGAATAAAGATGATGAGGAAGATAAGGAAGATAAGACGAATGAAAGCTTGGGTCAACTGATAAAGTTGATGCAGGAAGAAAGAGATAATAAGGAACAGTACTCCAGAGAAAAAGCAATTGAAGAAGAGGATAGACGGTCTAGAGAAAGAACTCCTGGTGGTAAAGAGAAACATAAGACGGGAATTATTGGTCTGCTGGCCCTTATTGGTGGCGCACTTTATGAGGGGTTTAAACTGGTGACTGGTGCCATTGGGGAAGTATCTAAAGGTATCTGGGGTTTAGCCTCAAAGTTTGCTTCTATTACGGGTCTATCGGCGATTCTGTCTGATGCTGCTGCAATTGCTGCAGGGATTGCAAAATTTGCTGCATCTCCTATTGGAATAGCAATTGCCGCTTCTATTGCAGCATGGAAAGCAAAAGAGTATAAAGAAGGTCTGGAAAATGATATGGCTGCACGAGGAGACCGCGCTGGTGTAGAGGCCTCAGCCGCTATGTCTATGGGTGGCGAGTTTGCTGATCCTGGTGCAGTTCAAGCCTATACTGACGAGGTGTACGCTCGATCTAAAGCAAAGCAACAGGAAAAGTACCCAGATATACAATCAGGTGCTTTTGGTAAGACGGGTTCCAAATTAAAAATGCCGTCTGCTGGTATCTCAAAGAATATTCAGGATGCTGCTAATACTGTTGGCGTTGATCCTGGTACTCTATTTGCAATGGCTAAAGCAGAGTCAAGTTTTGATCCAACTGCAAGAGCCTCTAAGGGTTCTGCTCAAGGATTATTCCAGATCAATGATTCTACCTGGAAGTATCTAGTCGGTAAATACGGTAAGCAGTATGGTGTAACTATGGGGGATAGGAATGATCCTGCCAAAAATGCTTTAATGGCCGCAGCATACGCCAAGGAAAATGGCGAGATTCTCAATAAAGCAAATCTACCAGCAACACCTTCTAATCTGTATCTATCGCATTTTCTGGGTAGTGCTGATGCACAAAGATTTTTAGAAACGCTCCGAGATAATCCTGATGCTGATGCTGTGGCACTATTTCCCAAAGCGGCTGCAAACAATAATGCCATCTTTTTTGATCAGGCTGGAAATCACAGAAGTATTGGTGAAGTCTATGAGCGTATGTTTACTGGACCTAAAGCAAAAGTAAACGATGAACAGGTATCTCAATTCAATAATGCTTTAAACCCAAATGTGAATGGACAACCTGTTGAATATGCTAGAGAAGAAAAAGAATCTCCAGCAGTCAATGTTATACTACCAGAACAGACAAAGCCTCCAGTGATTCAGAATAATGTGACTGGTAGTACTTTAGGACTACACTCTATACCAAGCTTTTTGTCGGATGAAGGGCTTCTAATTCTAAACACTCCAGGGATAGCATAAAATGTCTCTATTCGATACACTGAACGGCGGCATACTTCAAGCAGGACAAGCTCTTGTTGGTGGGGCTGCACAAAATGCGTTTAATGCCCTTACAAGTACAATTGGCATTGGTAGAGTATTACCGAGTAAGTTTCCTTCAAATTTCACCAAGCCAGACTTACGCTTAGGTTATGATGTTACCATCTATCGTGCAGGAACACCTGACTCTACTCAGCAAAATCCAGATAGAATGATTCTGGTCAATGCTAATCTACCTGATGAATTTGACTATACATTCAAATCAGATTGGATGCAACCCTTTAGTGATAACCGCATATCTGAGTGGGTAAATGTTCTTGGTCAGGTATCCGGTCACAAGTGGGTTACTCAAGGAATGAGTACACAATTCTGGTCAGGCTCTTCCCCAGTGAACTTTAACATGGAACTTGTCTTTGTGGCAGAGAAAGGACCTGCGGATTTAATGCAACCATTAATTGATTTGTACACCTTGGTGCTTCCATCACTATCTGGTGGGTTCTACAAAGCACCAGGACCAAAGTTGAAAATCAGTACTCAAGCGGCAAATGCTGCATCTTCAGCATACAGTAGTGGGAAGCAAGCAATGCTCAATCTTATCAATGGACAGGGAACTCCAAGTTTTTCTTTTTCGGATTCAGTTAGTGGAGCAATAACTGCAATGCCCAAAAGTTTGAGTGATATTGGCTCTGCTCTACAACAAGGTGCCCAAGCTACTACTTCTGCATTTACCTTTGAAGGTGAAATTGCTCTCCACATTGGTAAATTCATGGTCATACCATCAATAGTCATTGAGAGCGTAAGCAACAACTTTAAGGTAATAATGACACGGGATTTTATACCTGTAGCCATATCTGTAAAGGTAGATTGCGTAACTCACAATAACCCGTCTATAGAAGATGTGCAGAAATGGTTCCAGCCGGGTACTCAAAGCGCCCAACCGAGTAGTGCTCCTGGTCTTGGTCTTAACACTATAGGTTCTCAACTTTTAAATATGGTGGCATAGTATGAGAGGTCAATTTATACCTGTACCGTATATCTCGGACAGAATTTATGGTGTCTACAAAATTGCTGATTGGCTAAGTGCAGGATACATACGCAATATTGGCTCATTAATTGTGCAACAGCTATACCAGTTAGAAGCCAGAGATTGCCCTTTTCCTGAATTACTAAGTTATCGCCTATACGGAACTACTGATTACTGGTGGATTCTTTGTTGGGCGAACGGTGTTATTAACCCAATGACCGACATGAACCCTGGAGACTCTTGGCAGATTCCTACATACGATAGCATACAGACAATGCTATCACAATCTAATCTGGGGGCTAATAGCACTAATCAAGTTGGTCAGGTAGTTACTATATGATAAACACAGATTATCTCAGCCTGAGTGTTCAGGCTGGTTCTGTTGACCTTCTAGATGGTGTTGTTCTTGAAAGACTCGCTATTATTAGCAGGGCTTCCAATCAGCATGTACCTGTAGGAGAATTAATCATATCTGATCCTGCAAGTATATTCAAGAAAAGCATTACGGTTAGTGATGGCCTCCCTGTCACAATAAGCATTGGACCGAGTAAAGACAATCTCCGTGTGTACAATATGCGTCTGTTTACTCCAAAGGTAAACCCTAACCAGTCTGGTATGCATGTGCGTCTAGTAATGTATATGGACTACCCAATGTACTTTGGTGCAACCACTACAAATACCATACAGGACACTAGCAGTGGGGCGTTAAGCCAAATTGCAAATTCGGTGGGTCTACAATTTGTAGGGGATGATAGTCAAGATCAACAGGTATGGATTCCTATGGGGCAGCGTTGGTGCGCGTTTGCCAATCAGATTGCTAGAGCCGGTTGGAATTCAGGTTCTTCATTGTTCAAGTTGGGTATTACTCATGATGGGGTTCTGGTATATAGGAATGTAGGGGAATATGACTATGGTAGCCCTAATCCAATGAAGCTAGGGATTCTTACGTCTGATGGGTCATTCATACCCTGTTTAAAGTGGGAAACAAAAGCAGTTGGCGGATTTCAGAACTTTCGTGGTGCCTACTCAGCTTCTCAAATAAACCAGTCTGTCCTTAATGATACACCTGGAACAGATTACCAGAGTACGGTAAACCGAGTAAGGGCTACTCAGTTTTTAAACATGAATGCCAATGTAAAATCTACATTAGCTGACGGTAAAAAGATCAGGGTATCTCCCATAGACTCGGTTAATACACACTCGAATTACCTAACAGCAATTTATCAGAATGAGAGATTGGACAGAACCAACTCTATGCGCCTTGCAACAATGACAATGCTCAAGACTAATTTGGATATACTTGATCCAGTATCAGTAAGCACTGCTGCTCCACCTAATGCTGATGGGTCAATTTTTAAGGACATGGATACTGATGGTTTCTATTTCGTAGATACCAAAACCGTGTATGCAGGACCAGAGGCCATTTACTGTGAAAAGTTTGAACTGCTCCGTGATGGTCACATGATTGATCCTGAACAAGCAGGACGTGACGTATAATGGAACATCTATCTATTGGGACTGGTTTTGGTAAGGACATTTTCATAGGTCAAGTCATTAACAATAATGACCCTAACCAATTGCAAATGATTCAGGTACGTGTACCAATATTGCATGACGGTGTAACAGATACAGATTTACCATGGGCCATACCTAAAAAGTTGTCCGGTGTAGGTCATTATAATGGAGCATCTGAGCAGTCAATACCCTTGGTAAACTCATTTGTTGGTATTGAGTTTCAGCATGGTGATCCTCACTTCCCCATGTACACAATGGCAGTTTTAACACCAGCAAATGTTAGTCCTATATTGACAGTAAACTACCCTTTCAGATATGGCTGGGCCTTATCCGCAAGTACGTATTTCTATGTGGATCAATCCACTAAGGACCTACAAATAACCCATAATGGTACAACCGTTGCAATTGATGCTTCAGGTAATGCCACAATCACTGTTGCAGGGAATCTGGATTTGTCCGTAACGGGAAACATTACTTCGTCAAGTGCTGACTGGACTCATTCTGGCAATGTGACCTACAACAATAATGTAACAGTGCTTGGCACTCTCACTGCTTAAGGAGCTATATCAATGGCCTCTGGCGTAGCTACTATTGGTACTACCTCTTCTCATGGAGGTACAATGATTTCTTCTTCCGGCTCACATATTCAAACGGCACAAGGTCCAGTTTGTTTAGTGGGAGACAATCACTCATGTCCAATATCTGGTCATGGTGTTACTCCTATTGTTAGTGGAGGTACTACTAAAGCTACAGCTAATGGTAAAGCTGTTGCAGTATCAGGCTCTGTAGCGGGGTGTGGTGCAGTACTGAATGGCAGTTTTGCCTCAAAGATAACTCTAACATGAGATACATACCATGACATTATGGAGTGATATTAACGGTCAGGTTGGTATTAACGGAAAACCCATAATCCTAACGGATGCTGATGCTGTATCGGCAGCATTGGAAAACATATATGTCTGCCCTGTTGGAAGCAGGCCTTGGAACCCTACTTTTGGGTCAATTATTCCATTTCTACTATGGGAAAACTCCAGTGCAAAAGTTGCAAGCAATATACGCATTGACGCTATACAATCAGGAACTAAATGGGAACCTAGAGTAATTCTGTTACCTGAATACACGGATGCAGTCATGTTATTGGATGGTGCTGGCTACAAACTACAAGTAGGTTGGATTGTGAAAGCTACTAATTTTTCTGGAACATCAACTTTTAATCTTTTGAGGTAGTGTTAATGGCTAATACCAATAATAGTCTGGTAAGGGTTGATATAGAACAGCTAGTAGCTGACTTACAGGCCTCTCTACTGTCCTCAAATACTCCGACTAGAACAACCTGGTCTGACATTTTGGCTGATAGTACGGGGACTGCCCTATTAGAATGGATCGCAGGCAATACTACGTTTTCAATCTTTGCTAGTGAGCGTAGTCTACAAGAAGCTTTCCCTGGGACTGCTCGTTTAAAATCGAGTCTATTTGAAACTATGCGTTTGCTTGGTGTGCGTCTTACACGGAAAGCCCCGGCTTCATGTACCGTACAAATAACAAAGCCTGCTGATGGGATTGCGTACGCCATACCTGCATACTCTGTCTTTGCTTCTCCACAAGGACCTCTCTTCAATAGAAGCGCCATTATTTTCAATACCACACAAATAACGCAGACAGCAACTTTATATAAGGGTACGGTAAAGAATATATCAATGAATGGTAATGGCACACCATTCCAAACTTTTGTTTCTTCTGACTCTGCATTTACCATTTCTGACCAGGATGTAGCCGTTACCATTAATGGTAGTACGATACCTGTAGTTACTGATGGTTTGTGGCACTATACCTCAACAATTAATTCATCAAGTGGTGTAAATACCCAAAATATCCCATTGCCTGCAGTTCAAGACCGTACTACAAAGTTAGGTCAATTGGAACTAAACTTTGGCAATAACTCTTACGGTACCCTGCCAACAACCGGACAAACGGTACAAATAACCTACGCTACCTGTAATGGTGTGCTGGATAATAACAGTTCCTTCACGGGTACTCTTATTAACTATGGGGTTCCAAATTATTTGACGATTGCAGCTACTACAGGATTATCAGGTGGCGCAGATGAACAGAACCCATTAACTTACCAGCGTGTGGGACCTGCATTGTTTGCTGCCTTTGATCGTGCCGTAAATGCTGATGAATACAATGCAGTAGCGGCCACTTATCCCGGAGTATTGGATGCACAAATCTCTGGTCAAGGAGTAGTAGCGCCGACAGTCATTCATTACATGAATGCACTTAGGACTTCTCTGCTTACAGCTACACCTTGGACTGCTACAGAATTTGCTAATTTTGTGACCTGGATGTCTACAAGAAGCATGGGGAACATGAACTTTTATCGTGTTGATCCTGTAGCTGTACCATACACCATTTCTGTGTCCATATTCTGTAACTCTACCTCTGACCTACCGCAAGCTCAGATAAATGCTACAGATGCACTAACTACCTATACTGCTCTTGGACCAGGATCAATTGGTAGAACCATTTATACCTCACAAATTACAGAGGCTCTTTTTAACTCGGATACCTCCATTTTATACTCCAAACTAGCTAATCCATTAGTGGACCTAGCTACTTCATTTGGTTTGACTGACATTTCTGCTGTAGAAGTTGCTCCAGGAAACTCGGTTGGTGGTACATATGTTACCTATTATATGACGGGGATATCTGCATATTCACCGTATGCTTCCTCAGTATCTGCTACAGCCAATGTTGCTTCTGGTGAGTCACTACCAATAGCTGTGTCATACACCGTGGAGCCTTCTGGTAATACTAATGTAAAAGTTTCGTGGGACGCTGTTGGTGGTTATGCTTATATACGCGTATACGCTACTAGAGGAACTGGGCAACCTGTTGGTCTAATAGATCAAATACCAGGGACACAAAACTATTTCATTGATACATGGAGCGTACCATCTACCGGGATCGTACCTCCACAAGTAGACTCATTTGGTATCTTCTATCCTGAGTGTACATCTATTACCGTAGTACCTCAGGTAGCATCTGATAAGAACTGGAGCAGTCAATAATGGGGTATGCTTATAGACTACCTACCTATCTAGCTAACAACCAAGTATGGGTAGACCTAGCCGCTACTCTAGATACGGTTCTAGGTAATTATGTAGACATTCCAGTACAAAAGTTATCCTATATACGTGATGTAAATGACTTTCATCCTTCTGCGCTGGCTGCAAAGATTGGAGTGGCTCTTCTAGATGAAAGTGATGCGTATTATCAGGGTGTTAGATGGAACGATCCCAATGTGCGGCTAATGCTTGCGTCCATGTTAGGTATGGACTATGCAGGGCTATCTAACTTGCAGACGATTGTGCATAATGCATTTATTAAACATAGTGTACAGTTTTTCCCAGAGCAGGGTACACCGTCATGGCCTCAATATCTGGGTTTTACCAGTGACTTAGTTGTACAGGCAGAACAGTTATGGTCAACCCAAGTTGGGAATGAGTACGGCCCATTTCTTGTAGAAGGAGATCCAGGTATTGGTACACCCGTATGGGAAGGAGGTACTTGGTTCCCTACTAGCCATTACAATGTGACAATCTTTACGGATTTTAACTCTACTGTAAGCATTGAGGACTTCTCGGTTCTTTTAAAGTTTGCAGCCCCTATAAACATTGTGTTTAATCAGATTAGTATTGGCACTGTATACTTTACAGGTAATATTTACGTGTCAATGTCTAGTGAAATGACTATATACGATGGTATTGCTGAGGGTTTACAAAAACCAGTATGGACAATTAGCGGAAAATTGCCGTTTACCACATCATTCAATGGAGGCTGTGGTGACTTAAATGCACTATCTTTTGGAGGCACCGTATCCAATACACCAATAGGGACAACAGCAAAATTTACCAGTGGAGTATGGACTACTTTTCCAAATATGGTGACTGCTAGACATTCCATGGGTAGTGCAGGTGGTGCGTCTGGAGCATTAGCTATCGGTGGAAATAGCGGTAGTACCTCACTGACTTCAACTGAGCAGTTTAATAGTAGTGTCTGGGTTACAGGTAGCAACTTGGTAGTTGCAAGAGAAGCCGTTGGGGGTGCTGGTGTATTTGCTTCTGCATTAGCTATAGGTGGGGTTACTTCTGGTACTACACCTTTAGCAAGTACTGAAACCTATAATGGAACAACTTGGTCCATGTCAGCCAATTTGAATACTGGTAGATACTATAATGCAGCTTCCGGTACAGGAAATACATCTGCAATGACTGCTGCAGGATCAGGAGCTACGGAACTAATCTCTTCAGAGATTTTTAATGGAACTGCCTGGACTACGGGTGCGTACAATCTTTCAACGGTTAGAGTAGCTGGTGCCATGATTTCCTCCATCATTACTGGAGGTTCTAATAACTCTGCAACAGTGTTTTCATCCTCTGAAGTATATAATAGTACAAATCAGATATGGTCCTACTATGGTAGGAATCTAAATTATGCACGTTATGGATTTGGTGGAGGTGGGGTGAACCCGACAATCTTTGGGGGTTTGAGTTCCTTAGGTACAACAATGCAGTCTACTGAAGTCTTGGTAATGGAGAATTCCTAATGTCATCAACATTTAATTTTGTAATCACAAACGCGGGTCAGGCAGAGTTAGCAAATGCCATTGCCACGGGTACTCCTTTAAGTATTAACACAGTAAAGTTAGGCTCTGGCTACGGATATACGCCACTTCCAACAATGACTAGTCTGCAAGGTGGAACTATTGTTTATACTGGAGGTATATACAGTGTTTCTGCCTACGGTAACAACCAAGTCAATTATACGGTAAAGCTGGATCAGACCATTGGTAACTTTTATTTTGGTGAGATCGGGCTGTATACTTCTGATGGTACTCTATTTGCACTTACGGCTCTTGCAGCCTTACAAGAAAAAGTAGCAACAACAACTTCATCGTCAGGTAACATTATTAGCTTTGTGTGTTCATTAGTAGAAAGCAATGTTGTTCCAAATATTACCTTCTCAAATACCAATCTGACTAATGCCAATGTCATCGAAGTTTCCTTACCAGACAATCTATCATTACCATCAAACTCGGCATTACCGAATGCCTATTCAATACAGACGGGGGATGAAAAAGGAAATCCGATTCTGGCATTAAGAGAAACAGCAAATGCTCTGTGGTCTTTTTCAACGCATAAAATGCCGTATTTTTCTGGTACTGTAGGTACAGCACCAACTACTACCTCGATACCATGTACAACGATACCCACACAAATGCCGACAGCGGTTGCACCTAACCGCTTTATTCTCCAGTTTACTAGTGGTGTTAACAAGGGTGTGTGCAGATATGTAAATTCGGCAAGCCTTTCTGCAATTGCAGTAAACACCCTAACAACCGCTCCGGCCGCAGGGGATACTTTTGAAGTAGTGCAGAGTGATATTTACTACATGTACATTGCCGGGTTTAAAGACCTAGTGCAGGTAGATACGGTAACAACGACTACATTCAATTTGGATATGTCTGTTGCCAATGTGTTTGATATTACTCTAAGTCCTGCTACTGGAAACAATGTGGCTTTTACATATATCAACATACCTGTATCAAATGAGCCTATATCATCTACACTAATTTTACGTCAAGATGCAACGGGAAGCCGTACAATGACAATGACAAACGCTCATTATACGGAGGGCACAGTTCCTGTTCTGTCAACTGGTGCCAATCAGGTAGATGTTTTATCTTTCTTCACTACTGATGGTGGTTCTTACTGGTTTGGTAGTTTGTCAATGGCTAATGTTTACTAATAAGGAGCTTAATAAATGGCTATCACAAAACTTGATGACATTCATCTGTATACAGGGTTAACAGAGCATGCTCAACAATGTTGGGACATGAAAAAATACTTGCAGGATAATGGAGTGAAATTCCAGAATCTCCATTATGCTGATGATGCACAGCATCCTTCAGTATTCAAACCTCTTAGTACATGGTGGCCCAACATTGTAGAGTTTAATGCATTCCCTATTCTTGTGTATACTGAGGTCCACGATGATCTGTCAGTATCTCAGTACCCACGCAAATTCTTTACCAACCTTGAGGATTTGAAAGCTTCAAACTTCCTTGAACTTGCAAAACTTGGCAATAAGTAGCCATGCAACTCGGTTTTAGAATTCTAAGGCCTAATATTGCTTCTCCAGGATCAGCCACTATTAATACCAGCGGGAATTTTAAAATTCCCTATGGTGTGTTAAGTGGGACCATTGTAGGCTCTGCTGGTATGGGAACACCTGGAGGAACTGGTTTTCCTGGAACTGCTGGTAGTCCGGGCGGTTACGGTACTAGTGGAACTTCTGGATACAGTGGCATTGGTGGCCCAGGAGGTGCTGGAGGTTCTGCTGGTCTTCCTGGTACTGGAGGAACTGCTGGAAATCCAGGTACTGGTGGGGCTTGGGGTCAACCTGGGGGTGGTGGTACAGGTGGTGATGGTGCCGCTTCAATGTTTGTAAATCCGTATGGTGCTCCTGGATCGCCGGTTGCTGGAATAGCAACACAATTATACACGGCTCAAGGTTCTGGTAGTACTGGAACAAGTGGTACTGGACCACAGGGTGGTGGTGCACCTAGTCAATCTGGAAATGCTGGTGCTCCTGGAGCCAACGGAACTGCCACTGCCTCAATGTATGGAACTGCTGGTACTGCTGGTGGTTCAGGATATGCTGCACCGTTATCCTGGTCTGGTATGTATGGTGGTTCTGGCTCATGGGGTTCTCAAGGACCAACTGGTGCACCTGGTACTGCTGGGGCTGCTGGCTCTCCTGGTGGCATGGGTACTTCTTCTTATTTCGCTACTTTAGAGTTTCCAGCTAGCCCTGCACCTGGTGGTGCTGGTGGTGCTGGTGGAGTTGGGGGTCCAGGCGGTGCTGCTGGCACTCCTGGAGGGTCTGGTTCTAATGGTTCTACTGGTAGTGCTGGAAGTCCTGGCAGTGCTGGAACAAATGGTACTGATGGAACTGTGGGTTTGGGTGGCTCTGGTGGTCCTGGTGGGTCTGCTGGAAGTCCGGGTAGTGCTGGTGGAGTTGGTCCCTTATTCTTTAGCGGCACCGTAAATGCAGGTACTCAGTGGTACCTAGTAGGGTCTAGTGGAACTGCTGGTGCAACTGCTAATGTTGGTGCTGCACCTGCTGGTACTGGAGGTAATGGTGGTGCTGGTGGAACTGGATCAAATTGGCTTATGCAGTCTACTACACCTGGATATACTGCCGTATATGCAGCAGGTGGTGGTTCTGGTGGTGGTGCTGGTAGTCCTGGCATAGCTGGAAATCCCGGTAGTGATGGTTCTCCTGGAACTAATGGTGTAGCGGGTAATCCTGGGTCAACTGGTGCTTCTGGAGCAAGTGGCTCTGGTGCAGGGGCTGGTGGTGCTGGTGGTGCTCCTCCATCTACATGGCCCGGTCAAGCTGGTCAACCAGGACAACCCGGTACATCTGCTGTATCACCAACCTATACTTACCAAATGACTTTTGGTAACAGATCAGTCTATAGTGTAACTATTGGGACTGGTGTTTTACCTGGAGCTATTCAAGTTTCCTGGGGTAGACAAATTGAACTGCCACATTGAGGTATTGTCATGAGAGTAGGGTTTAGAATTTTACGGCCAAATATAATGCCTGCTGGGTCTATTACAGCAACCACAGGTAATGTAAAAATTCCATATGGGGTGGCCTCAGGTATAATTACTGGAGCTCCTGGCACTGGTAATCCTGGGAGTCCCGGTAATCCGGGTAACTCTGGATCAGTGGGTGCTGCTGGTAATCCTGGTGGCTCTGGATACAGTGGTACTGGTGGTAACGGTGGTGCCGGTGGCAATCCTGGTGGTGGTGGAACTGCTGGTGGTCCTGGCAATCCTGGTAATATTGGTGGAACTGGTAATGGTGGTGGAGGGGGTACTGGTGGTGGTGGAGCTTCGGCTGCTCAGTTTTCTGGAAGTGCTGGTGCCTACTATAACACAAATGCTCCAGCAAATTCTGGTGTAGCCGGTTCAGCAGGTGGTGGTGCTGGGACTGGTCCAGGTGGTGCTGCTGGTAGTCCAGGTAATGCTGGAACTTCTGGTACTCCTGGGACATATAACCCATCCACCTATGGAGGACAGTCCAACCCTGCTGGTTATGGTAGTCCCGGTAATCCTGGTAACTCTGGTGGTTATGGGGGTGGTGGCAGTCCTGGAGCATCTGGAAGTCCCGGTAATGCGGGTACTGCTGGAAGTCCTGGGGGTTCTGGTAATCCATCATCCTTTGGAGCTATTACCTTTCCCGGTAATCCAGTACCAGGAGGTACTGCCGGTAATGGCGGTGTAGGTGGTCCAGGTGGTGGAGGTGGTGGTGGTGGCAGTGCTGGCAACCCTGGAAATGCAGGTGGTACGGGTAGTCCCGGTAATGCAGGAACTGCTGGTAATCCAGGCACTCTTGGTGGTGGTGGTGCTGGTGGTTCTGGAGGTGCTGCTGGTAGTCCTGGAAGCCCAGGCGGTGCGGGAGGTATTCTATGGGGTCCTAGCCCAGCACCTAACGGAGTTATATTCTCCTATAATGGATTATCTGGTAATGCAGGTGGTGCGGGTAGTGGTTTGGGTGGGGCTGGGGGTGCAGGCGGTACAAGTCTAAGTTATACATTCGTAGCTCCTGAAGCTTGGTATGGTACATTATATCAAGCTCTTGGAGGTAATGGTGGTACTGGTGGCTCCAGTGGCAATCCTGGCAGTCCTGGTAGTGCTGGAGCTCCTGGAAACCCTGGAACTTCTGGAACAGTTGGTGCTGTTGGTGCTGCAGGCAATCCAGGAAGTGGAGCAACTGGCGGGAACCCTGGCAGTGCTGCACCTAGTTCTTGGCCCGGCCAAGCGGGTAATCCTGGAGGTTCTGGAGCAAACTCCGTTGCTCCTTCAAATCAAGTGGCTACAAACTTTAACCCTCGCGGAGTTTATCCAGTTACTCTAGGAACTGGTAATCTAGCGGGTTCTATTGTAGTCTCATGGAACAGGCAAACACAGTTACCATTATAGTTGTAAATACGGTTTTTCTCCAGTGAGTGTTTCATAATCATGGCTAACTATGTTTTTGCACCTTCACCAACCTTTGGATGCTCTGAGCATCCGTTTGCTACATGGAATGATGGGTTTTCCCCTGACGAGATACAACAAATCCTACATTTGGGTAATAAGCGTTTATCAAAAGCTACCATTGGAGGATTAACTGAAGAGGACGATTACTCAGAAACTCGTATATCTGAAGTATCCTGGATCAATCTTGAGCCAGAGACTGCCTGGTTATACGAACGAATAGCCTCAATCATTAGACAACTTAATGGTCAATTCTACAAGTTTGATCTGCACGGCTTTGTTGAGGACTTTCAATTTACTGTCTATGATGGAGAAAAGTTAGGCCACTATACCTGGCATCAAGACTCCGGTCCTAGTAAAGATGGGTTTCCTCCACGAAAGTTGTCCTTTGTGCTTCAACTTTCTGACCCGTCTGAGTATGAAGGTGGAGACTTGGAAATCCTGACTACTGCTACACCAGTGGCAATAGAAAAGAAGTTAGGCATGATAGCAGTTTTTCCAAGTTATGTTCTTCATAGAGTTACCCCAGTTACTAAAGGAATTCGTCGTACTCTAGTTGTTTGGGTTTGTGGTCCTCAGTTTAAGTGAGTTAATTATGAACATACAGCATGAGAACTTTGTAGGTGTATACGATGGTTTCTTCTCCGATGCTTTCTGTGATGACCTCATAAAGTACTATGAGTGGTGTGCCAAAAATAATGTTACATATAGCAGGCCTGAAAGTGAGCGTTTCAAAAAAGACCAGTCCGTATGCATGAATCCTCTTGGGTTTAATGAGATTTCTTTTTCCTATCCAAACATTGAGAATCACATACAGGAATTTAACGATACCTTCTGGAACAAGTGTTACCAGAATTATCGGGAGACCTACTCAACGCTTGAGGACTATGAAAGACACACCATATTCACCTACAAACTGCAAAAGACTTTACCATCTGGCGGGTATCATTTGTGGCATTGTGAGGATGGTTCAAAGAACTTTGCCTTCCGCTTGGGCGTATACATCCTGTATCTAAACAATGTGGAAGAAGGTGGAGAAACAGAATTTTTGTATCAATCAAAACGAGTCAAACCACAAAAAGGAAGATTGGTTATATTCCCGCCAAACTTTCCATGGACTCACCGGGGTAATCCTCCTCTATCTGGGGATAAGTACATTATGACTGGATGGTTAGAGTATGTCTAATATACAGCTATACAAGTATGATGCAAGAGCAATTGCAGCAATGCTACCAGAGGAAAGTGCTATAAAGCTAGTAACTATCTCCTCAAAGCTTGAAGAGGCTTGGAATAAACGCCAAATTTTTAGAACTCTTCCAGAAATGAAGTACTCAGTATTGTCCAATGAGGCATTTCCAACGATAGCCTCAAAGTATTGGCAATGTATACGAGAACAGACAACAATGTTGGAGAATATGGTTGTTGAAAGTTTTGCCTTCCGCCGAAATGAAATTAGGATTAAAGAAATTCAACACAATCTTTCTGAACCCAGAATCACGGACTTTGCGATAGACCGGCTAAGAGTTGATCTGGATGAAGCACTGTTTAAAAGAGCGCAATTTGAGGAGATAGCAAAGGATAGATGCCGAGAAATTTTGGAGTGGGAAAAACTGAAAAACTCTTTGGATGATGGTACCTTCGATACATCAAACATTGAGACTAGCCAAGAAACCCTGTTACAACATCAAAGAACTTAAGGAGAATCAACATGCAGTTGGTACAAGTTTTGCAGTCCCTGGTACAACAACTTAATGATAACCTTGGAAACCGGTTGTCTTATGCTCTGACTTCAGGTCTCGTTCAGACAGTAACCAAATCCTTGGAAGAAGTGACCAAGGAAAATGTTATTATTGAATTAAAAGACTATACCGTTCTTAAGGAGTATCTACAGAGTGTCATGAAAGAAAAAGGAATTCCAGTGACAGCTACTAGAGAGGTACTCTTAAAGTATGGGTTCCTGGAAGGCTTTGTCAATACATCTTCACAAGTAGTTGTAACACAGGCACAAGACCCAACAATTCCTGAAACAAGTGATTCACCAACTCCATGAAACTCGGTTATTCCTGGAATCAAATCTGTGGAATTACACTAATTTTGAGTATTGCTAAATGGATGGGGTTTATCCAGGCAGATTGGTTAGTAATAACCATCTTTGTCTGGATTCCTCTATTCATAGCCATGCTATATATCATTGGTACAGGACTTCTAGTTCTTACCATTCTAGTGTATTCAAGATTAGGAGGATAATCAAAATGCTGCTTGCCAAAACTGCTTTCCTTATAGACCCTACAAATCTGGAATTTAGAAATTGCGGGGTCAAGGAAACAGCTTCCCTAGAGTTTGAAATGTATGACAGTCCACCTGGATTAGAGCCATGTGCGAAACGTCAGGTTATTGTCAAAGCTATTCAGATAAAAGAGCCGTTTCTGGTGAATACTTATGAAGGAATTCAGAAAGGTAAAGCTGGTGACTATCTCATGCAGGGGGTTGAAGGTGAAAACTATGTGTGTGATGCAAAAGTATTTGATGCTACATACTATTGGCTAACATGAAAAGTTTTGATAAAAAGGCAGCTTCAAGTTGGTGGGGTTCGCTGTCCAATGAGGAAAAAATAAATGTACTTCAAGTAAAGGTCCCGCTGATATATGGATTTCTGCGGGACCGTTTTACTGCAAAATACGCAAAGATAAAGGGTCTCACTCTGGCAACAACACAACAGGACTTTGAGGAGTTAATACAATTCCTATTAGTTCTTCGTGGAATGGGTCCTGTTAATCAAACAAATCTATTTAAAGCCTACAGAACCAAGAATGAACTCAAGCTTGGTTCTACAGTAAAATGGACTGACCCAAAATCACCACTAACCATATGGTATGAGGATGCTGTATCTGCATTTGCGGGACCTTCCAATGAAGGCACTTATGTAAATACTACACTCATTTCTGGTAAGGTACCAAAGAGCTTGATTCTATCTACAAATAATACCCTAGTAAACTGGTCTATCTGGATGCTTAAGACTCAACGTAAGCTAATAGATAGTCTGGATGACAAGAATGCAGAGTCCGTCAAGGTTACCTCTACACATAATCTAAGCTTTATAAGGGATTTCTGCTCAAAGAATATGGTATACATCCTATACATGGGAGGTAGAACCAGGTCAATTTCTGCTACTTGTATAGGCAGCTTTAATGCTGCTGGAGGTTAAGCATGATTCGTATTAGCGCGCTTAGAGGTCTGGGCTTAATACCAGGTAAAAGAGACTGGGATTTTCAGTATGCGGAGGACGGCAGCATTGACGGATGCTTTATTCAGACCCCTCAAGAATGTGCAGAACTTCTTGGTCGTATGTTTAAAACCTCCGCCAAGAAAACAGAATTTGGTTATAAACTCGTAGATAGGTCTCACAGAACAATCATTGTAAAGAAACACAAAAAGTATACAGTAGTGGAAATTTTGCCACCCAACGATATTGACCTCTTCAATAAAGTAAAGAAATATATGGATGGTAAGGGATGGAGTATGGGTGAAGTAGCAGAAACTCCTGACTTTTATTTAGTAGCCAGCCACAAAAAGGTAGTTCCCTCTGCATGGAAAGCATTTGAAGATATAGGCAAAGCCAGCAAATGGTCGGTTCATGACAAAATGGGCAGACACTTCCTAAGGAAGAATAGCATCACTGTCTATTATGATAAGGATGCAAATCCACAAGTAACCATGCTGGCTTTAAAATGACGAATACATTCAAAGTAACCAGGTATGAAGAGAATAAGAAAAAGGCCGCATTGCCAGCACCAATAAAGATTCTGTCAAAGAAACAAAAGATGGCAATAGAGAAGGCAGGTAGACTTTCGGATAATCTGAAAAAGATCGAGACTACCTTTGGAGTGCGGCGTAAGGATATTATTCGGGCATTGAACAATAATGACATTGATCTGGCCTTGTCTACTTTTCAAAAAACGGCCTATGCTACGGTAGTGTCAATAATCCCCATCGCAGAAAAGGAATACCGTAAAAGCAAAAGAGAGTCACAAGCCTATGCGCTGAATGCTCTTTTGCAGTCTGCCCGTGAGCTTGGTCAGGATTTGGAAGCGGCAAACGATAGAGCATATCTTGCAGAGTCTCTAACTAAGGATGCTTTGGAGCCAATGTTTAAAGGGCTTCTACAAAAAATGCTCAATCAACAAATGTTATTGAAGGCTTTTTTGCAGGATAAAGTAATCCCAAAGTACATACCAGAAGTCAGCAGACAACTGGATGCAGACCTTCGAGAAATGGCTAAAGAAATGCAGTTATCCTACGAGTCAACCAGTATTGCAATAAAGAGAGCCGTCAATGGAGAATAGAATCTTTGAAAGTCTGGTAGTATCACTTCAAAAACTCGGAATAACCAGCATCCATAAGGTCAATGGGAAGTTTGGGTATTCTGAATATACAATGTCGTTTACACCAACCCTTCCTTTTGTCTATGGTGGATTTAATAGATATTCCAAACTCACCATTGAGTATGATGAGGCTAATGGAAAGCTAACCATTAAAGGAACACTGGCTGGTCATAATGTCAAGAATGCGCGTACAGGCATGGATGCAGCTTTTAGGAATTACTTGACTCTCTTTAATGCTCTAAAAGAATGTGTGAGCAGCACTAGAACAATCGAATCTGTAGGGGCTTCCATAAACAAAAAACTCAACGGCAAGTGCGGTACAGTCCTGTATAATGCAAAAGCTAACAAGCTGAAATGGTCTGATGGCCTGGGCAATGAATTCTTTATTGCCAATAGTTTTGGATTACGCATCTGCGGCTTTGACTCCACCTGTTCTGATTTTTGTACAGTCAAGAATATAGATCGTATGCTGACTACATTAACCGAGTATAAGGATGCAGTACTCAATATATTGGCATGTATAAACCAGTAAGGAGTCTGCGTTATGCAAAGCCAATGAGGTACTCAAAGAGACCTGCAATACGCAAACGGTTTGCTGATAATGCGCTAATTTTGAAAAGAGACAAAAATACTTGCAAACGGTGTGGACAAAAGATTGTAGGCAATGCCCATGTACACCATATACTGCCACTATCAAGAGGTGGCACTGATACACCACGAAACAAAGTAACCCTGTGCTATAAATGCCATTTGCGTATGCATAAGCACCATTTCTGATATTTGACAAACTTTTATAAGGGTGGTATACTTACTATGAGTACCTTGCTTGATAAATACTTGGAATTACGAGCAGAGCTAATGGCTATAAAAAGTCCTGTTCTATCTGGTGCTGAACGCGACTCCAAAATGTCAGATGTTAAGGCATTCTTTTCTGGCATGAATGACTCCCAGGGAGCAGTAACGGCAGCAAATTTATACACTAAGGAGTATTTGTTGTCCCTGGCTGATCTCTCGTACAGAAATGAGCTTTTAGACTTTTTGCTGGATAGTTTTTTGAAGGCATCAATACTCATTGAAGATACATACAATATGTGGAAAACCATTAGAGGGTTTAACTAAATGGAAGAACTATCAGTTATTGTCCCTGATAAGAGTAAACAGAAAGCGGTAATTGAGTCCGAAATCAATGGAGCCTTTACTAGCTCTGGGACTCTACTTCGTGCCTATTCATATGCGCTTAATCAGTTTATTGTTCATCAGTTAGGTGGAAATCCTTTCATATCCCTGACCGATGAATTAAGGCTTACAGAACTATTCAACCATCTTGGTGACCCTGATACGCGTGATCTAATCAGAGTGCGTAAGGTGAATCATGGGTTTGCCGCATTTCTACCCTGTGCAAAAGACATTCCTAGTCTTGGAAATATTTACCATGAGCCTTCTTTCTATACACTGGAGGCACTAAAGACTCTAAAGACTATTGAATCCGTGATTCCGGACATTTGGAATCTAGAAAAGCCCATTGATATGTCTTTGGGTAACCTGTTGAAGGGATTCTCTGAAGTAATGAATGAACTCCCTGATACGGACCCAGAATCCAATGAAGAATGTGAAAAGGCCATTCGTGGATTTCGCTTGGTTGCTACTCCTGGTCTAAAAGCATTCAATAACTCGTATCTTGCAGATAAGACCCGTAAGGACTTTATTGATGGTAATTTGAAGGATATGCCAGACTCTCAGTTACGCGAAGCAATGACTAGGGCTTGGAGTTCTAGACAGTTTACCTTGTTCGCAGAATATTTTCTTTCTGACGATATGGTAGAGTATGTGACCCAGGAGCGTGGTGACAACATTAAGCGCAGTCAAATAGTAGAGTATGTATCTCGTATTCAGGCTACCAGATTTCAGCCACGCACCTATGATACATACTCCTCACATATTATTTCTGTTAGCAAGATTGCAGAGGACAACAGAGCTACTGGTGTAAAACTTGAGCCGCAGACCAACCAAGATAATCTTTCTGTGACAGAAAAGGGGATCATTACTTGGTTGCCAAAAAAGAATGTTGACCCAATGTTTGTAGAAGCTGCTATTGAAGAAGGTGGCGATCAACCTGATGGTGATTGGACAAAGTATGACGCCGTTGATCCTGAGTCTAATGAATTTGTGACAGACACTAGCACGGATGGGCGTCAGGTACGCAAGCTTAAGCCTCGCGGCCGCAATTTGCTAATGTATGTAGACTGGTGGCATGGCAAACTTGCCTATACTGGAGAGAAGGCAAATGTGCGGATTCGTGACATTTCAATGTTCCGCCCGGTACAGGCAAACAATATTGCCACTTATCTAAAAGCCCCATTGAAGGATAGCAATAGTATTTCTGCCAGCATTACCAAAGCAATGTCCTTCGGTGTTGATTATGGTAAGCGTAATGGCATTGAGCTTAACAGGTCTACTGAATTTACCGATCCGTACATATCAGTGGAGGTCAACACGATTGCCCTTCATGAGTTCAATGAAAAGAATGTATGGGGTGCAATAAGAGAAATACTGTCCAGTGCAATTCGCGTTCATAATGGACGGCATTCAGGTGTTACTGGTCAAGAATTGACACCTGAACAGTACAGACCTTTACATGAATGGGTTGAGTCAATATCCGCAGATGTATCAATGACTATTGTTTCTGCAAACTCACCTATTGGGTTTTTGCGATCCCTGCATGACTTTTATACGCGGGTCATTGCCAAAGTAGAAGAAAACCCTGATTCGGCCTTCGGTGGTTCGCTTGGAGTCACTTCCATGCTAGATACCATTGGTGCTTTGCAGGTACTTGTTAGATACGGTTCCAAGGTTGCAGAAATTGAAAAGCTGGACTTGGAAGAACGCAAACCATATATCAATCCTGATCTTGATCCTATAAACGACATTGAAGTTCCAAAGATTCCATATGTGTCTGGAAAACTGGAATTCATGCCTCACCAAGTGAAGGTATGGAACTATCTTAAAAACCATCCAAAGAATACGGTTTTAGCAGTAGATGCTGGTGGAGGAAAGACTATTCTTGGTTTGACCTATGCGGCAGAACTCATTGGGTCTGGCGAAGTAAAACGCCCTCTTATTATTTGCCCTGGTATGTTGGTTAGCAATTATATCAATGATGCGCTAATGGCGTTTGATGGTAAGGTCAACATTGTAAATATTTCCTCAGCAGTAATTGCTGATAAGCGTTGGGGTGAAGATCGGCTTTTGCAACTGTGTCAAGGTGCACCAATAAACACTATTTTCGTTACCGACTATGACTTTGTAGCTCCAAAGGGCAACTCTACCAGACTATCTACCTTCGTGTACGGCAATACCTCCGTAACTGTATCCCTGAACGCAGAATTGTTAAAGCGGGTTCCCTGGGATATGGTTATTCTAGACGAAAGCCATTTCCTAAAGACTCATAACGGAAATCGTAATCGTGAGGTAATGCGTTTATTGGCTTCTGTAAAATACAAGGTACAAATGTCGGGTACTTACATATCGGACAATCTTACCGATGTGGTTGGGGAATTTGCCTTGTTGCACCCACAGACTTTTGGAGATACCGACTCCTTTCTGGATACCTACTTTATCAATGGTGATAAAGGTACCCCAAACCCGGATGCTCAACGAAAGATTCGTGAAGCAATGGAGCAGAACTCCTCATTCATCCATGTATCTCGTAAAGAATGGGCAGCCCTTTTGCCAAAGAGAACGGATACATTCTATGCAGTAGAAATGACCAAGGCACAAAAGATGGTGTACGATGCCATTCTGATGGAGACAAAGGATGAGTTTAACCGGCAGCTAACGGAAAATCCAATTCTAAAGAATGCCTTCGCAAAAAGAGCCAATGAACCCGCAGACCCAGACAATGAAGTAGACGAAGAGAATAAGGACAATCCAGAGTTGGAGGATGAAGAGAATTCTCCTGATGGCGATGATAACTCCATTGATAGCTTGTTGGATGGGCCTCTCAATTTCTACTTGGCTCGTCTTGAAGGGTTTCTGACAGCACCTGCATCTGATCCGCTTGGGAAGAGTCTTACTGGTCCTGATGCAATATCTCCAAAAGTGGCAAAGACTGTCCAGATCATTAGAGAACATTTTGCCAAGAAGGTACCTGGAAAAATTATTGTATGGACACAGTATATTGAAAGTGCCTCTTCTTTGTATGAAGCACTACCACCGGAATTGAAGAAACAGGCACTACACTATGTAGCTTCCAATGGTCCTCAAATTCTGTCAGAGTTTACCACAAACCCTGCAAAGACTATCATGGTTGGTTGCGAAAAATCAATCAATACAGGGCAAAACTTGCAAATAGCTTCGCACATTATTAGAGAAGAAACGGTTTGGAACTGGGGTACTCTGGAACAAGGTGAATCCCGCATCAACCGCCCTGCTCGTAATGATCCACGAAAAGAAGAAAATGGTGGTCAGGGTATCTTCTACTCCTGGGTGTTTTGTAATATGAGCCTAGACGTTTCAAAGAATTCCAGAATGTTCTCAAAGCTCATTGCTACGGTGAAATTCTACAATTCCAAGAACCCTGACTACATGGATATTGATGTACCTCCACCTCTCAGGCTTACCAAAGAAAATATCTTTGCCAAGAATGACTGGCAGGACAGAGAAAATGGTTGCCGGGAATTCTTTGAAGCGTATGAGCAATATCAGCAAGTACAGGAACGAGAGTACACTACATTTAGAGATAGCCCAGACTGTAGAGAAGAAGGCTATACTATGGAAAAGGGCAAAGTGCTGCCGGGGTCTGGCTTTTTGATAAACATTCCGTATACACCTCGTATGAATTTGTTTGCTGCGGATAAGCTTGGTCTTGTTCCTTTCATGGAGTATGTGTCTACCATAAAGCATAAAGGCCGCTTCTTATGGGAGTCTGAAACTTGGTCCCCGAAAGACCTGTTTGTCCATACTGAATATGGTGACTGTGTAGCTGTGGATTACAACAGAGCGCGTTCAGGTAAGCCAAGTACATTGCGAGTTGTTGTACCTGATGGCACAAGAGCTTCTGTTCCATTATCTGCCTGTTGGGTTATTACAAAACCGACAGTCAATGGTCTTGATATTAGAAGCATGATTGCCAAACAGGTTGGAGCCAAAGATGAAAAGGTAGTTCCAACAACCAAAGAGCATATACCAGATGTTGGTAGAGGAGTTCCAAAGAAGGGTGGTTCCCGATTGCCGGAAAAAGACCCCAAGGGAATGCGTGGAGGTTTCGAGATTTTTGTATCGTCTTATGACAACCATCCAGCTATTGCCATTGATGGAACAAATCCTCATGTACAAGAACAGCTACCAGAACTTGAGAAGAGATTTGGGTTTGCCAGGGCTCTTCCATATTACGATTCCAATGTTCTCACGGTAAAGACCTTACGCAGATGGGTAGCCGCAGTTGAGGATCACGGTTTGGTAATTGCAAAAGCGTACAAAGACTTGCTTGAGCAGGATATGCAATTATGGGAAAAGCATAAGGACATTCAAAAATTCCTGTTCGGTTTGGCTAAAGGGCAGCGTCCAAACTTTTTCCGTGAACAAATGAAAGCAGCAAAACCAGGAGTCATTAAACCGTATCTGTATATCAGTGGTGGCAAATGGGTGTATCTGTGCTTGAATGCAAAGACCAATGCGGCCTCAATATCCAAAGTAAAAGGAATTCAGATACCAGGTATCAAATGGAATCCTGCACCAATCAAGAATGAAGTGATTGCATTTTTCAAGAGTAAGCCAGATTTACAAGCCGCATTAAAAGGACTGTTTGCAGATTTTGCCATTGAAAATAAGGTAGAAGCGATTAAGGATTTCAATGCAATGCGTGTATCAACAAAAACCATTACCCAGTAGATCAATTAACTTAATGAAGGGGATTTTCATGGAAGCGTATCTTGTAAGAGCAGTGCAGCATGTTTTAAAGGACCTTGGACTAATGCATAAAGAGCCAGATGGTGATTGGGATAAGCGTACCCAAGAAGCCTATACCTCGGCTGCGTTGGATCATGGTTTACCTCCACAGCATCAGGGATGGACACCAAACAATCTTTTACAAATTCCGGCAAAACTCGCTATTAAGGTTGAAGCCAAGCTTAAGGAATTACTCGGTGAGCTTAAAGCAGAAGATGCAAAAATTGACAGCGAAGTGGTTGCAGAAGTCAAGAAGGTAGATGTTACTGCCAAAGTGGAAGAGTTTGTTCATACCATTGACGCTCCTGCACCTGAAGTGCTTAAAGCTGCTGAGACGGCCCAAACTATAACCCCCACAGAGGCTACTCCTGTAGATACACAGCCACAAAATTTAGAATCTCCCTTAGAAGTTAAGACAGATGCAGCACTGAATGTTACTACGGATGAAAAGCCTGCTGCTTAAAAAGTTGTAAATAGAAAGTGTTATTGGTGGTAGTGCGACCTCAGAAAGTGCGTTTCGGCACTTCTTTCTAAAGGGTACTGTAGAGATATAGTACCCTTCTTTTTCTGTTCTAACAGGTGTTCCGACATGGGCATTGTTGACTGTAGTTAT